>ODAI014561922.1_pt1 | contig 19665 bp, 17 predicted proteins | sample 1539321 | NCBI WGS metagenome assembly ODAI01 (sample SAMN02144231, study PRJEB22623) | gut metagenome | biome: sheep rumen | host: Ovis aries | place: New Zealand
CGGAAATTTTCTTTCCAGGTCAAGGACATCAATGTTCATAGCAGCATTATTTGTTTATTGCCGTAGAGTTGATGCTTTTTATGAGCCATTTTGCTACAAAATTATCATAAAGGTGCTACAATTTCGATTTGTTCTGCCTAAAATCAGTGGGAATATGCGCACAATGTTGCCGTATATGGCTAATTAATATTTTTTAACATACATATTTTTTTTGTTAACGGATGTTTGCCTACCTTTGTATTGCTTTGTTGCCCCTATAGACAATTGGTAGCATAGTAATGATGATGATGACTTCAATATTAACTTATTAAAAAACAGCAATGCTAACAACCATTATTTCAAAATCGAATGCTAAGAAATGGAGTGAAAGACAAGGTTTTCCTCTCAATCTAATTGTGCGAAAACTGTTCTTGGCCACCATGCTTGCTTCCTTTTGCCAAACGCTTCATGCTCAACAGACTGTGTCGTATGGCGATGGTTCAGCCGAAAGTATATTAGTGAACTGCAAGCCCTCGAAAGAAGTGAAAAAGGAAGCCAAGGAGATGATGAAAGCAGGGTGGGGAACAGAAAAGGGCAGTGCTCCGATGGACGAGCAGTTGATGCGCAGCATTTTGCTGCAAAACGTGATGATGGACGATGGGGAGGGTGGAAGCACGTCGCGCTACATCATTGCTACTGCTGAGGCCAAGAACAAAAGCGAAGAAGTGGCCCAAGCCAGAGCCAGAGCCTTCTGCGAGGCTCAAATTGCGCAATCGTTGAATGTAGCCATTACTTCATTGATAGAGCATGAAGTGAAAACCCAACAACTCTCTGCCATTGAAGCCCACACTCAGGAAGAAATTCGGCAGCGCACAGAAAGCATGTCGCAATCGTGCTTGCAGATGTGCTCAAAAGTGTGTTGCTTTATCAGGAAAGAGAACAATGGCCAGTCTTCTGTACAAATGACCTTAGCATTTGATAAGGCCAAGCTCAAGAAGAAGTGAACAGTAACGTGTGGTTGGACATCATCGGTACAACAGATGGAAAGGTGGCTTAAATTGAATAGAATAGATTGACTTAACTTTAATAATTAACTGAAGAAAAATGAAAACATTCATGACGATTGTCGCCTTCATGGCGATGAGTTGCACAATTGCAGCACAAGATTACAAGCATCTTTACCAAGAGCAAAAGGAACTGAACAAGGTGACGTTGAAGGCACGTATGGCGAAAGCTGGCAAAGATGCCATCAAGGAAGCCAAGAAGTACGAAAAGCAGGGGTGGAAGCCAATGCCTGGGAAATTGCCACTTTCTCAGCAGTTTGACAGAGCCTTTAATCGGCAAGTGGAGTTGAACGAGGATGGTATGTTGAAGTATATCTATGGAGTGGGAATGTCCACAGCTGCCTCCACAGCGGCTGCACAGATGGCTGCTTCGACGGCAGCTCGTGAAAATATAGCCAGCGCGATGGGAGTGTCGCTCACCACTCTGATAGATGACCGCAAGCAGCAACAGCAACTGTCGGCTATCGAGGCCTCTACGCTGGATGAGATTGCACAGAAAGGCAAGCAAATCTTCACCCAAGACTTGGGCAAGACAGAAACCGTGGTGGAGGCTTATCGTGTGTTGGACAACAACAACTTTGAGGTGATGATAGGCATATCCTACAGCACCCATGAGGCCGCCAAGCAAATGGGCGAAATCGTCAAGAAGTCCTTTGTGGAAAAAGGGCTGCAATCAGCATCGGTAGATATTAATGACAAATTAGGCTTGAAATGAAAACTTTCCCTTCTTTTCTTTTGCTCGTCTTTCTGGCTTTGCCGCTTCAGGCCCAAAATAACAATTCGTTGAAAGATAGTTATGAGGGTTTTAAGCAAGAAGCATTGAAAGAATATGCGGATTTTCGTCAGCAATGCAATCTGGAGTATGCCGAATTTATGAAGCAGGCTTGGGCAGAATATGGTGCCAAGCCTCCAGTTGCCATTCCTGAAGAGAAAAAAGTGCCTATGCAAGTCTTTAATCCTCAGGAAAAAACAACAGGCAGTTTGGCAACGGAATTGGAAATTGAGGTGGTGGAAGAGCCTTTCATTCCAATGGACATTGTGCAGCCAGTGCCTCTGTGCCGTATTCCTGAAGCCCGACCTGCCGATTTGTCGCAGGTGTCCTTGGACATTGACTTGAACATAGGTGAGGAGGCATTGCAGAAACTTCTCCCTCGCATGAAGGTGAAGAAACAAAAGGACAAAATGCGTTTCTATAAGAAAAAAGAAAAGAAGGGTGCTGAAAAAGAAGTTCAAGTAGCGAAGGAAACCGAAGCAGCCATTCCAGAAGAACTGCTGACTGAAGACGTTGAACCAGTCTTCAAGGACCTGACCTTTACGTTTTTTGGCACGGAGATGAAAGTCCGTGTGCTGGACGATTATAAATTCACGCTGTCTGGTTGTGATGACGAGACGCTGTCGAATGCGTGGAAGCTTCTCTCCACCCCGCGTTTCAACAACACCATCCGCGATTGTCTGGAACTGCGCTATGATTATAATATGTGTGACTGGGCCTACGTGGAGATGTTGCAGACGATGGCAGAGACGTATTTGGGCAAAGGCACCAACGAGGCTGTTTTCTTTGCTGCTTATATTTATTGTCAGTCGGGCTATAAGATGCGCTTGGCTCGGCATAAGGGACAACTCCTCATTCTGGTGGCCAGCAAGCACTTCATGTATGGGCATTCATTCTTTGTAATTGATGGGCAGGAGTACTTTACACTTGTGAAGTTCGACCCGTCGGAGCGTGCAGAGGTGTGCAATGCTGCTTTCAAGAACGAGTCAGGGCTTTCGCTCTTCATCCCGAGGAATGTGTCGCTTGCCTGCGATTATGGTGAGGCGCGCACCATCAAGTCAACGTTCTACGATGCGATGTCAATGACAGTGCGTGTGAACAAGAATCTGATGGAGTTTTATGAGAAATATCCAGTGTCTGAAGTGCAGGACAATTTCATGACCCGCTGGACCATGTATGCCAATTCTCCGCTCAGCAAAGATGTTAAAGAACAGATTTATCCTGGTTTGGCGAAAGGGCTGGAAGGCAAGTCGCCAGTGGAAGGGGTGGAAATGCTGCTGCACATGTTGCAGACGGGTTTGGAATATGCTTACGATAATGATGTGTGGGGGCAGGACCGCATCTTCTTTGCTGAGGAAACGTTGTTCTATCCCGTCTGCGACTGCGAAGACCGCGCCATCTTCTTTTCTCGTCTTGTGCGTGATTTCTACCACTTAAAGACTTTGCTGGTGCATTTTCCTGGCCATTTGTTGGCTGCTGTGCATTTCGATGAGGAAGTTGAGGGCGATTTCTGTATGCACAACGGCGAAAAGTACATCTTCTGCGACCCCACCTATCGTGGTGCGGGAATGGGACGTATTTACTCACAGTACCAGAATACAAAACCGACTGTCATTTTGTTAGGGGAATAAGAAAAAACATAGAAATGTTGATGCGTAAGATTAGACATACGCTCAAGAAGATACTCGCCACTCGCCGAGGGGCATGGGTGTATCTGCGCCATGTGTGGATTGCTTTGCTTTCCTTTTTGAGTGTTGGTGTCTTTGCATTGATTGCCGTCAACCTGTCTTTCCTCAATCCCATAGCGCAAGCTGTGCGGACTTTCTCGTTGACCGACATGTATTATCAGGCGCTGATTGAAAATCCTGATACAAGTCGTGCCATCACGGTGGTAGATATGAGCGAACTATATACCCGCTCGGAAGTGGCTGCATTGCTCTATGACATAGAAAATGCTCACCCCAAGGTTGTTGGTGTTGATATCACTTTTCAGGACAAACGTACTGATTTGCAGGGAAATGATATGCTGGTTGACATTGCAAAAACCTATAGTAATATAGTCTTTGCGTTTTATCGGCAGAACATCCAGAACAATGAGCAGAAGGAGGTTCACAGTTTCTTTGCTGATAGCATCCACGTGACAGAAGGCTTTACCGATATGCCTCGCGGCTTGTATGGCGTGATGAAGAGGAAAGTTCCGTTGGCTGGCGAATCGGAGGGTAAGCTGTGCCATTCGTTTTCGTCGGCTGTTGTCAACAAGTTTGAAGATAAGGATATTGTTCCCTTGCAGGCGAAAGAATTGAACATCAATTACCGTCCTACATTTTTTAGGATTGTGAAGCATGACGAGGTGTGGGCGCATCCAGAATACCTGGAGGGGCGTATTGTGCTGCTTGGAGGAACCAATCGGCTTGAAGATATGCATGACACACCTTTGGGCAAGATGGCAGGCACCGTTTTGTTGGCTTATTCCATCCAGACTCTTTTGGAGAACAAGGAGGTGGAACCGCTGCCTGTCGGTTGGCTCGCCCTTATTTCTTTTCTTATTGTGGTGGCTACCAGCTATGGTTCTTCGGCTTATATGGGGTGGGTTCAACGTCGTGCCTCGAACAAATTTGTCAGGGAGATGCTCTCGTCCGCTTTTGTGAAAGGATACCTCATCTTCCTGTGGACAGCGTTTTTGCTGGGCGTTGCTTTTGTCATTTTCTATAAGTGGAACTTGAACGTCAATCTTGGATGGACTTTTGCAGCCATATCCTTTATATCAAGTAGTGTGAGTTTTTATGAAATATTGTATGATACAGTGATTCCGACAAAGAAAAAGATAACGAAGAAATGAAGATTGTAAGACTAAAATATAGATTATTGATGATGATTTGTTTGTTGCCCATCGCCCTCTGCGCCCAAAGTTATATGGTGACGCGAACTGTTGGTAGTGTGACGAAAGTGGTGGGAACAGGCAAACAAACGGTGAAGGTTCGCCAAATTCTGAAAGCTTCAGATGTGGTGAACATTGGAGCATATTCTATGTTGGAACTTCTGGACGAGAAGGGCATGAAGAAAATCAGCATCAAGAGTCCTGGGCAGGATAATCTGAAAAACATGATGAACTCCAAAAGTAATTCTGTTGTAGAAATATCTGCTCAGTACATCGAGTATCTGAAATCACAAGTTGCTAATCAACGTCAGATTGCTATGAGCGACCCGGCTACCATTACGATGCAGGGGCTGGACGAAGACTCGTTGCAGCAGCTGCCTGATGGTGCTGGAGTTGCGAAAGAGAAAGAACCACAAGGATTTCGCCAAATGGCCATGAAGGAATATGAGGACTTTCGCAAGCAGTGTATTGCACAGTACATTCAGTTTGTGCGTAATGCCTGGCAGCAGTATGATGGACGTTTGCCTGAAATGCTTCCTCCCATGAAAGAGGTGCCTCCAGTTGTTTACGATGCTGAGAAGGAATCTCAAAGAGAAGGAAAGAGTGCCCCCCTACCTTTCGACAAGATTATTGACAAGCCGCAAGTGGAAGAACAACCCAAGCCAATGGCGCGTATTCCTGAAGTGGTATCGTCCGACATGCATTCTTGCGCATTTACATTTTATGGAATTCCTGTAAAAGTGCGTGTGGGCAATAACTTGAAATTCAAACTGCGAGGGTTGAGCGAAAAGGACGTAGCCGATGCACTGAATGAGGTAAGTGCTGATGTGTCGGACAATACCATTCGCGATTGTTTGGAAATTCGTTATGACTTGCAAATGAGCGACTGGGCCTATCTGTTGTTGCTTCGGAAAATGGCAGAGCAGGCATGTGGCGAGGGAACCGATGAGGCTACGTTGCTGACAGCGTATGTGTTTATGCAGTCGGGGTATAAAGTGAGATTGGCCTCTGACAGATTGCGGCTCTATATGCTTTGGGCAAGCAAGCATCACATTTACGGAAAAAACTATTTTGATGTAGATGGAGAGCGATATTACGCATTGGAAGAACTCCCTATGAGTCTGCAAATCTGCAAAACCCCGTTCCCTCAGGAAAAATCACTTTCGTTGTTGATTCCTATGGAACAAAAGTTTGGAACAAGTGCCACTGGAGAACGAACCATCCATTCTGCACGCTTTCCCGAACTCAGCATTACTTATAGGAGTAATCAGAATTTGATGGATTTTTATAGCACTTATCCTACCTCAAGATTGGGTGCCGATGTGATGACACGGTGGAGCATGTATGCCAACACACCTATGCAAGCTGAAATGAAGGAGCAAATCTATCCTGCGCTTCGGAGTGCTATCGAAGCCTGCGATGAACATGAGGCGGTGGAGAAGCTTTTGAACTTGGTGCAGACGGGGTTGGAATATGAATATGATGATAAAGTATGGGGGGATGATCGTGCCTTTTTTGCAGAAGAAAGTCTTTTCTACCCTTTTTGCGACTGCGAGGACCGAAGCATCCTTTTCACCCGTTTGGTTCGTGACCTCTGCGGACTTAAGTGCATTCTGGTGTATTATCCTGGTCATCTTGCTGCAGCTGTGTCGTTTAAGAAACCTGTTGAGGGCGATTACATTAGTTTGGAAGGTGAACATTACACAATTGCCGACCCTACGTTTATAGGAGCATCCCTTGGCCGAACGATGCCAGGAATGGACAATGCGTCGGCAACGGTTATACTTTTGGAATAGAAAATTAAAAATGATTGACGATATGAATGGAAAATTATTGATATTATTAGTAGCAGGAATGCTCATGGGCAATGCCGCTGTGTTAGCACAGAAAAAATCGAAAGATCCGTTTGCCAAGGAGATTGCTGCAGAACAAAAGAGGCTTGAATCGGAAGGTTGGAAGGTGTGGAACAGCACTGAAGTGTTGCAGCAGCTGCTTAGGCAAAAGTATGTCATGCAAAACGAACTCATGGCCACGGCTGACGGAGAGAAGAAGAATCGGTACATCGTCAGTAAGGCCACTGCTCAGAATCGCTCGTTGAATACTGCCATTTCATTGGCTGAAACGAAAGCGAAAAGTGATATTGCCAGTAAGCAAAAGGCGGTGGTGGATGTGACCACTGTGCAGTTGAACAGTACAAAAAACACCGACGGCAATGTGGTGGAATCGGCAGATAGGACTGGAACCTCCATCTGCAAGCACAGCAATGTGAGGATGAATAAAGTGGAACGGGTGTTGACACTCTATCGCGAAACGGCTCAAGGGCAATACTATGTGGAAGTGTGCATGGCCTTAGACTTGAAGGAATAAAAGATTAAAGGATTAACAGATTAAAAAATTAAAGGATAAACACTTTATAAGAAGATGAAAAAAGGATTAAGTTTGGTGTTGTTTTTTTTTCTCTGCCATATAGTCACTTATGCGCAACGCGAGATGGAAGTGCATGGAGTGGCTACGGTGAGGATGGATGAAGACATGACGTTGGCAAGCGTGAAAAGGAAGGTGATAGATAATGCAAAAAAGGAAGCTTTGAAGGAAGCATTTGGTACGACTGTTACACATAACGTGGTGTTTCAAACTACAGTTGTGGATGGTGTGGAGAAATCGAACGATTTTGTCCAAGGTGGTGAGAATGTGAGAGGTAGGTGGTTGGCTAATACTCAACCTGAAAAATTGAGCGTGAATTACGATGGTACATCTTTGACTTTCACTGCAGAAGTGTGGGGAAAAGCCAGGGAAATTGTAAAGGCGGAAGCCGATTTGGTGGTGGAAGTGCTGAATAGGCCGGCTGCCGATGCGAAAGCAAATACGTTTAATAACGGCGATAATGTTTACCTCCATTTTAAGTCGCCCAGCGCGGGCTATTTAGCCATCTATTTGCTCGATACCAAACAAGTGTCGTGTCTGCTGCCTTACAGGCAGATAAAGCAGGGCACATTTCCAGTGGAAGCAGGAAAGGATTACATCTTGTTCGACCCTGAAACTGACAAGAATTGTTTGCGGCCCTATCGTCTGACTACGCGCATGAGTGTGGAAACGAATGAGATAGTGGTGGTGTTCTCACCTCATGTATTTTACAAGGCCAATGACAATAAAGGCGGATTCAATCAACTGAACACGTTGGATGTTGTAGCGTTTAACGAGTGGCTCCTGAAAAGTCAGGAGCAGGACGGCGAAATGGTGGTGACCCCCATAGAGATAAAGATAATCAATAATTATTAACTATAAAAATACCAAGCGTTTATGAAAAAGATTTACTTATTATGTGCGCTGTTATCATGCGGCAGCATGGGTTTTGCTCAGGACGATTATGTGCCTGAAGCAGTTGACAGTTATGTTCCAGAAGTGTTGTCCGATTCGACCGATGCAACTCCTTCGATTGCTGACATCATTAAAGAGCAGACAGGGCGTAGTCAAATTACTTATACAGACTCCCATTACGAGAAAGTGTGGGGAAGAAACACGTATTTTAATATTAGCTACATCAACACCAGCTTCGAATCAAAGCAATTGCCATCGGCTACAGAGGATGGGGTATTGGCCACGTTGACGGGAAAGTTTGAGAACAGTTTTGGATTCGGCTTGCAGTGGGGGCATACGTACAATTTCCACAAGAAGCCAATTGGCGATGTGCTGTTCATCGGGTTGGATTATTCGTGGTTAGATCTGAACGTGAATAAGTATAAGGAGGAAAAGCTGGAATTGTTCAATTGGGCGAAGATTAATGAAAACGGTTGCTACCCACTTCCATGGGGTAACGAAATGTGGATGTTTGATTATGGCATGTCGTTAGGCCCTTCTCTAACATTCTATCCTTTCACGGCGTTACGCCGAAGCGGTACGGATGAAATACGCATTCAGGCCTATTTCCATGTGGGTTATAGTGTTGGTATGGCTGTCATCAATGATGTGCCCGATGTCAATACATCATATTCTTCTTTCACGTCATCTTCTAATGAAAAGACGAAGACGGAAATAGCTTGGGGACATGGTCTCTTCACCAGTTTTGGATTTAATGTGACTTGGAAATTCGTGGGTTTGGGCTACGAGCATCGCAGCGGTACAAACTTTAAGTATAAGAGTGTGAATAGCGACTTTAGGGCTAATGACCCGAAGTTTGAACAGACAATCAATCGCTTTTACCTGCAGTTCCGCTTTTAAGGATTTGCTCGTTTAATTTTTGTTTTTTTAATTTTGAAACTTTTTACTTATGATACGTAAATTTTGGCTGATTGTTCTTGTCACGATGACAAGTTCTTTGGCTGTATTAGCTCAAAGAGCTGTGACTGCCCAAGGTAAATGTGGGAAAGATACCGAATGGGCGTTTGATGGCAGTACGCTACACATTCAAAAATCATCGGAAAGGGTATTGTTCTATAGCATTCCTGATTATGATATGGAAAAGAACGTGGCTCCTTGGATAAAGCAGAAGTTGCCTATTAGCAAGGTGGTTTTTGGTCTTGGAATTACTCGTATAGGCTCTTGTGCATTTGCAAAATGCACCCAACTCAAGGCGGTGGAATTTCAGGGCGATAGGGAGTTTGAGTCGATAGGGTGGGGCGCATTCTATGAGTGCCGTAATCTCTTCAATTTTTCCATCCCCACAGGTACGAAGAAGATTGAGACCATTGCTTTTGCCAATTGCAGCTCGCTGAACTCTATCAAAATTCCTAGTAAGGCGACAGTAGAGGATATGGCTTTCCTATCTTGCACTAACTTGGCCTCGATTGAAGTGGCTCCTACTGTGGTGCTGGGACGTCTGGTGTTTGCCACAGAAATGTCGAATGGCGGTGTTCGTTCACACAAGTTCTACAATAAGACCATTGCGAGTCTGCCTGCCAATATCACTGTGACAAACAGTGAAGCATTCGGTTTGTCGAAGGAAGCGGTGGAACATTACTTGGGCGGCTCTAAGGATGCCGACAATAAGACGGAAGATGCTGTAACATCGAATGTCGATACAAATATTCCCGATAGCTACACGAAGCGAAATGACACTTACGCGCTTGTAATTGGCAATGAGCAATATCGCTATGTGCCGAGTGTGCCATACGCCAAGCATGATGCGAAGGTGTTTGCTGAGTATTGCAAGAAGACCCTTGGCATTCCAGCTGAAAATGTGCATTACTGTGAGAATGCAACTAAAAACATGATTTTGGACGAAGAAATAGGTGACTGGCTCACCAACGAAGTGCAAGGTCGTGAGGACAAGAAACTAATAGTGTATTATGCTGGTCATGGCGTACCCGACATTCAGGATAAAAACAAGGCTTATATCCTTCCTACCGATGTGCGTGGAACGAAGCCGCAGCAAGGTATTGCGCTGGACGATTTCTATGCCTCTTTAGGCGATTTGGCTTTCGCGCAGGTTTCAGTCTTTTTGGATGCTTGTTTCAGTGGCATTACTCGCGACAACGATGGCGTGAACGAAGGTTTGCGTGGTGTGGAGATTGATGCCGATCCGGGCAGGCTCTCGTCGGGCAATGTGGTGGTGTTCTCTGCTGCGCAAGGCAACGAAACGGCTCAGGGCTATTTGCAGGAAGGGCACGGACTGTTCACTTACTATCTGCTGAAGAGTCTTCAGGAAACATACGGTTCTGTATCGTTCGGACAGTTGGCCAATTATCTGCAAGAGAATGTGAGTAGCAAGGCACCGCAATTGAATACACTGCGCAAACGACAAACTCCTTCAGCAACGGCATCTGATGCTTTGACTGATAAATGGCAAAACCTCTATTTCTGACGAATTTCATGAATACGAAGCATTTATTGATGATGATGGTAGCATGCGCAGGTATGCTACCATCTTTTGGGCAAACGCCTAAACTGAAACCCCTCGACGAAAAGGAACTCTTGGAAGAGCTGAAGCCACAGGAGAAGAAAGGTTCCTGGGGATATGCTAATGCTGAGGGAAAGTTCCTCATTAAAAATCACTTTTCTGAGGCTCGCCCTTTTGCGAAGGAACGAGCCATTGTGCGCTATGGAAATAAATATGGGTTATTGGACAAGACTGGTGTCTTTCTGCTTGAACCCACATATGACGAGATGCGTGATTTTCATGGCATCTATAGCATCGTGCGCCTTAATGGACTGTACGGGACAATAGGACTGGATGGTAAACCTATCACCGAACCTCAGTTTGATGCGTGTAAGTATCGCCGTGGGTTTAATATTCTGTTGGTGACTAAGAATGGTGTGACAGGGGCAATAGAGAGGGATGGAAAGGTTTCTGTAGAACCGTGTTTCACCACGATTGACGACGTGAAGGATGGTGTGGCCATTGTGCTGAAGGATGGGCGCATGGGAGCTGTGGATAAGAACCTGAAGACGATGGTGGAGCCGAAGTACGACTTTCTTGAATATAGTGGTGCTGGGAACTTTTTTGCCAAATTGGACGGAAAGGTGGGCATTGTTTCTTACTTGGGCGAGGAAAAGACTCCGATTGAATATGACAATCTGATGTACCAAGAGGTCGGAAAGTTCTGCATCTCAGAACGCGATGGTCGCTATGGCGTGATTAGTCCTACGAATACAGAGGTTCTTGCTCCTGTGTTGCAAATGAAACCAACGTTGCATGCGGGCAACAATCTCATTTTGCAAGATGACAGGCTTTTTCTGGTGTCGGAGCGTGGTGCAAGTTGGTGGTGTGTTGACCAACATTTCGATTTGTCGGACGGTGAGTCGGCTGCCATTTCCGACACGCTGTCGCTACAGGCTCTTCCTTTGGGTACAGAGATGCAGCTGATTTATCATGAGCATACTCCTTTGTTCATAACGAAGGCGGGCCGGGTGTTGTGGGCCATCAATGCTGGAGTGAGAGAATGGGCAGAGCGTCCGGTAGATTATGACCTCGATTGTGAGAATGTGAGCCGCAAGGGTTACATGACAGCGGTGAATGCGGCAGGGAAACCAGTGCAGATAGAGCAGTCGTTTGACTTGCTTTGGCCTGTTGCGGCAAAGGATCCGCGTGTGGATGTGGCTTTGTGCCAGCAGGGTTTGATAAAATGCATGGCGAAATCGCTTTATGGGGAAACAACCGACTTGTCGTTTGAAAACATAGATGAGTTTCTCACCTATGCCACTACGCATGCTTGTTTTTCCGATGGTTTGAAAAATGTGCGCAGCGTGCCAAAACCGAAAGGAAAAAACATGAACGAGGGAGGCTACACGATGTTATATACCGGCAATTTCGTGGGCGATAAATCCCTTAGCGACGCGGCCTACGATTTTCATCCTAACATTGACAAGTATGGGGTGAACTTTCAACAGAACAAGCCCAATTACGTGCATTTCAATAAAGAGACGGGAGACCCGTTTAAGTTGGATGATCGCTATTCACGTACTGCTCAAGCCAAGATAGTCAATATGATACGTGGAGGAAACGTGATTTGTGACACACCTGAGGAAAAGGAAACCTTCCTGAGCGTGAAGGAAGCCTGTGCTGATATAGATGATGAGAATTTCTATTCAAAAGGTGATACCGTCTATTTTTACAAGCGTCCTTTTTCGTCGTGTCCACCTATGCACATCGGCGTGCGCCAACCTCGTGATGTGCTCGCCGGAAGTGGAGCTGCCAGACGTCAGCTTTATACGGAATATGTGTTCAATAGCCATGACCTGAAGTTCATGGACCTGCGCGACCATGTTGAAAAGGTCACCATACAAACAGCTGCTGAAAGCCATACTTATCGCTTCAACATCAAGGGAGAACTAGTTGAAATCGATGGCTATGACCCCTTTGCAGCTACGTTGGAAGAAGGTCAAGTGAGAATGGAGCGTGATAAGAATGGACATCTTAAAAATAGTGATGCTTCGGTTGAATCGTCCTCAGCTTATCAGTATTTGGAATATGATAAGCATGGAAACTGGACCCGACGTAAACTAAAGCAGGTGGATGATGCTGTGGAGGAGACTCGCACCATCACGTATTTTAATTGATGTGTGCAGATGCACCAGCCATCAATTGAAATCTTATGTAATCAAACAGCCCGAGGGATGCTCTATTTACCCTCGGGCTGTCATTTATTTGCGGGTGCATTTGCGGCGCAATGCTCACATCTTACTCACCGTAAAATCTTTGCGATGGCCTTTACGGGGGGTTACACCAGTCCGCCCAGATTTTTCCCAATGGCTTGGAGTTCGGAACGGATGGATTTGAGGCGTTCAATCACCTCGATGTCTCGGTTGACAACTCCTCCCTTGTCGCGTTTGATCATGTCGCGGGCTCCTTGCAAGGTCATGCCGCGTTCTTTCACTAAATGATAGACTTGGCGCACCTGCTCAATGTCAGCCTTCGTGTACTGCCGGATGCCTCGCCCCACCTTTTGGGGGTGGATGGTGGGGAACTCTTTCTCCCAGAAGCGTAGCAGGGTTTCGGAAACCTTGAAAATTTGCGCTACTTCACTGATGCTGTAGAACATTTTCAGGTCTTTGTTCTTGTTGAGAGCCATAGGCGATTATTTTTTTGGAATGTTCTTGAGGATTTCAAGGGTGTAGTTGTAGAATTTCTCTACCGTGGGGATAAGGCAGGCCTCGTTGGGGGTGTGAGGACTGACGAGGGTGGGACCGTAGCTTATCATGTCCATGTCGGGATAATTGACTCCGATGATGCCACATTCCAGACCTGCGTGACAAGCGCAAACATTTGGTTTGGTGCCGTACATTTTTTCGTAGATGTCAGAAGCCATTGCTACTAAAGGGCTGGATGGGTTGGGTTGCCAGCCGCTGTAGCCACCTTCCAACTTCACTTCCATGCCCGCCATAGAGAAACAGGCGATGTATTGGTTGCACAGATACTGCTTCATGCTATCCTGTGAAGAGCGTGCAAGCGTGATGACTTCAGCCTTTCCGTCAGCTATGTTGATGATGGCAAGGTTGCAAGAGGTCTCTACCAGTTCAGGCATTGAGGGGGTGAAGCGCAACACGCCGTCATGGGCTGTCAGGATGGCGTTGATGAGATTCTCCTGAATTTCTTGTGGCACAGCTTTCTCTGGAACATTTTGAGAGAGGGTGGCAGTTAGGTGGAATCCGTTGGTTTCGATGTCCTTGAACTCTTCGAGGAAGATGTTCTTGCACTTTTCAACCAGAGCCAGAAATTCTTCCTGCTTGTCTTTCGGCACCACAACGATTGCTTCGCACTCGCGAGGAATGGCATTCCGCATGTTGCCTCCGTGCCAGCTGCACAAGCAAGCCAGATTGGTGTTGACGGCTGCAAACAGGATGCGTGCCATCAGCTTGTTGGCATTGGCGCGACCTTTGTGTATCTCAATGCCTGAGTGTCCACCCAGCAGTCCCTTGATGGTGATGGTGTAGGCGAGCATTCCTTCTGGGTTCAGGTTCATTTCTTGATACGTCATCGTGCAGAGGATGTCCATTCCTCCAGCACAGCCGATGGTGATTTCACCCTCTGTTTCAGAGTCCATGTTGAGCAGGTATTTGCCGCTCAGTTCGCCAGCTTTCAGTCCGAATGCCCCTTCCATTCCCGTCTCCTCATCTTTGGTGATGAGCACTTCGATGGGGCCATGCTCTACGGTGTTGTCCTCGATGATGGCCATTGCAGCGGCCACACCCATGCCGTCATCTGAACCGAGGGTGGTGTTGCGGGCGCGTACCCAATCGCCGTCGATATAGACATCTAATGGGTCTGTCTCAAAGTTGTGCTGACAATCTTTCGTCTTCTGAGGCACCATGTCCATGTGTGCCTGTAGTACGGTAGTTTCTCTGTCTTCATATCCAGGCGTGGCTCCTTTCTTCATGATGACGTTGCCTGCCTCGTCTATAAAAGCCTCTGCGCCGTTCTTTTGGGCAAAGTCAATTAGAAAATTTGCCACTTTCTCCGTGTAGCCTGATGGGCGTGGAATCTGTGTCAAAGCATAAAAGTTTTTCCACACAACTTTTGGGGTAAGTTCTTCAATAGGATTCATGATGTTTTGTTTTTTTGTTGATATTATATATAATGTATAGTCAATATAATCTCTTTGCTTGCCTCATGCCCAAAGCAGTTATTGAGTAGATGCCCAGGATGGGCACTAAGGCTGTCTGGATGGTGTGGACGATGAGGACGAAGGTGATGGCATCGGTATCGGTTAAGCCGTAGAGGATGAGGATGGTTTTTACGGCAAAGTGCCAAGGACCAGCACCGTTTGGGGTGGGCACAATGACGGAGATGCTGCCGATGATGAAGCTGACGATGGCGGCAGTGAACCCCAGCTCAGCCATGAAGTCGAAACTTTTGAATGTGACCCAATAGTGGAGAAAGTAGCTGAACCAGATGGCAATTGTGTAGAATGCGAACAGCCACTTGTTTCTCACGTCTTTCAGCGACAGCACTCCTTCCTTCAAGTTCTTGACCATCTCCCTCAGGCGAGTCATGAACGTGAATCGACGCATGGCATACCAGAGGAAGAGGATGGTGATGATTAGGCAGATGGCGGTTACCATATAGCCCATGGTGGTGAATCCACGAAGGAAATCGGCAAGATTAGTGCCTGTATTGTGAAAGAAGGAATTGAACACAGTCACTTGCGAAAGGAACACAATCAGGGTGATGGTTAAAAGGAGCAGCGAATCGATGATTCGTTCAGTCACAACGGTTCCCAGCGATTTCAGAAAGGGTGTACCATCGTATTTCGCCAAAATGCCGCAACGGCTTAGTTCACCGCTGCGAGGGATGATGAGGCTTGATGCGTAGGAGATGAACACTGCGTGGATGCAGTCGATGGTGCGTGGATGCTCGTCTAATGGCTCCAGGGTCTGCTTCCATCTGATGCCTCGGAACATTTGGGCGGTGACGCCAAAGACCAGCGAGAAGAGCATCCATCCCCAATCCATCTGGTGCATGAGGGTGTCTTCCATCGCCTTGAAGTCGGTGCCGCGATACATCCACCATAAGATTCCGCCTCCAAGCACAAAAGGAAGGGCTATATTGAGTGCCTTTTTGAAAGTTTTATTGTTGTTCATCAAAAAAAGTCGTATCTTTGCAATGATATTCGATACAAAGGTACAAAATAATTCATAAATCCTCATTCATAAACTGCATTTTTTTCATGAATGTCGTAAAACCAAAGAAATTTTTGGGTCAACATTTCCTCACAGACCTAAGTGTGGCACAGCGCATTGCCAACACCATTGATGTGTGTCCCGAACTTCCTGTGCTTGAAGTGGGGCCAGGCATGGGAGTCCTGACGCAATACATACTGAAGAAGAGCAGGGAGTTTAAGGTGGTAGAGATTGACTTCGATTCCGTGCCCTACTTGCATGAGCATTTTCCTGAGTTGGGCGACAACATCATTGAGGGCGATTTCTTGCAGATGAACCTGCGCGAAGTGTTCGATGGACATCCTTTCGTGTTGACGGGCAATTATCCTTACAACATCTCGTCGCAGATTTTCTTCAAGATGATAGAAAACCGTGACCTTATCCCTTGCTGTACGGGCATGATTCAAAAGGAAGTGGCAGAGCGGATGGCCGCTTCACCTGGCAGTAAGACATACGGGGTGTTGAGTGTGCTCGTTCAGGCTTGGTATGACGTGGAATATCTGTTCACGGTGCCTGAAACCGTCTTCAATCCTCCTCCAAAGGTGAAGAGTGCCGTCATTCGTCTTATGCGCAACGAAAAGAGTGCTTTGGGGTGTGATGAACAGCTGTTTCGGCGCATTGTGAAGACTGTGTTTACTATGCGGCGCAAGATGATGCGTAATGGCATGAAGCAAATCTTGGGTAAAGACTCCTCGTTGTTAACCGATTCAGTCTTCACCCAGCGCCCGGAACAATTGTCTGTGCAAGACTATATCGACTTGACCAATCGTGTGGAGGCTGAACTGCGGAAAAGTCTATAGGGACTGTCATCGTGCAAACGAATATACAGCAATGTTTTTTATTCTTTCACCTTGCCCTGCTTGATGAGTTCATCGCGGATGCGGAAGGCCAGGTTGACCTGTCCTGAGAAGGTGCGGTTCTCGCGTTTTGTTTGGGCTATGTGCAACATGTTGGGAAGTGTTTTCTTCAGGTCGGGAATGTTGATTCCACTTCCCAAGTCTATCTGGTTTTCAAATTCGTGGGTGGAAAACCACTGCACCAGGTCATCCACCTCTTCTTTTGTGTATGAAGTTTTGTATTCCATGATTAGTGTTATTTATTGATCTTTTTTCAGCAATGCTACCATTTCGGCTGCAGCCCTTCTGCTGGCACCAGCACCGCCCAACACGCGGTTCATCTCTTCGTAGTTGTCCAGCATCTGCTGACGGCTTTTGCCATTGGGCAGAATATCGCCCAGATATTTAATGATGTTCTCTTTGGTCATGAGGTCGGCCACCAGTTCTGGCACAATCTCTTGGTCCACTATCAGATTGACCAATGAGATGTACTTCACCTTCAGAACTTTACTCCTCAGCCATGAAATGAATTTGCCCACAGGGGTAGCGTAGCACACAACCTGAGGCACCCGCAGGATGGCTGTCTCCAAAGTGGCAGTGCCTGACGTGACTAATGCCGCTGCCGATTCGCTTAAGATTTGGTAAGTCTCTCCAAACCGAATCTCTGTCTCAATGTCCTTGGGTATGTACTTCTTATAATACGATATGTCAATATTGGGAGCACCAGCAATCACCAAGTGGTAATCTCGGAAGGTGGATGCACACACCAGCATCATTCGCAGATTGTCCTTAATCTCCTGTTTCCTGCTCCCCGCCAAAATGGCAATCTGTTTTTCTTTCTTCGGTGGGGGAGGAGCTGTCGCCTTCCACTCTTCCACAGCATCCACACAGGGATTACCTACGTAATGTACCGTATAGCCTCTGTCTTCAAACCACTTCATTTCAAACGGCAAGATTGAAAAGAGCGCATCTACATCTCGTTTGATGTTCTTGATTCGATACTCTTTCCAGGCCCAGATTTTGGGACTGATGTAATAATAGACTTTGCTGATTCGCTCTCGATGCACAAACTTGGCGATGTCAAGATTGAATCCGGGATAATCAATTAGGATGACCACGTCGGGCTTCCACTGTGCGATGTCTGCTTTGCATTGCCGCATGTTTTTCAGGATGACAGGCAAATGCACCAGTACGGGTATGAATCCCATGTAGGCCAACTCGCGGTAGTGCTTCACCATTGTGCCCCCTTGAGCTGCCATCTTGTCGCCACCGTAGAATCGAAATTCGGCCTCTGCATCCTGCTGCTTTAGTGCAGCCATCAAATTGGAGGCATGAAGGTCGCCCGAAGCCTCGCCTGCTATCAGATAATACCGCATGGGAATTTGAAAAATAAAAAAATGAAAGATTATAAGATTAAAAAAATGAAGAACCTTTAGCTTTCCGTCAAACAATTAAAGGCTATTGAAGTGCAGTGGCTAACTGCTTCATGGTCGAGTAGGCGGTCATGTCCAATTGTAATGGTGTCACTGCTACATATCCATGCTCAAAAGCCCATGTGTCACTCTCTTCGTCGTTTTTATTGTGAGGAGCATAATAGCCAGCAATCCAATAGTATTTACCACCTCTTGGATGATCTCTTTCCTGCCATTCCTCATGCCAGTCACCCATCCCCATCTTGCATATTCTTATTCCTTTCGGCTCTTTGACATCTGGCACGTTTACATTCAGGCACACTTCTAAGGGCAATCCTTCTTCCAATACCATCCGAACAATTTTCTGCACATAACCTCTCATGTAACTGAAATCAGCATCAGCCGTTATTCTTCCGCTCGAGAACGCAATGGATGGCACATGCTTGATGCACCCTTCCAAGGCTATCGACATCGTGCCAGAATAGTGTGCGTTCACCGCACAGTTTTCACCATGATTAATTCCGCCCAGAACCAAATCGGGGCGGCGAGGGAGTAGTTTCTCAAACGCCATTTTTGTACAATCGTTCGGAGTGCCCGTGCAAGCCCATACGGTCAGGCTTCCCCTGCTTTCTGTACCTTCCTCATGCTTGACAAAGTGGTTCATCACGGGAACGTGACTACTGATGCTCATGCTTGCGCCACTTCTACCTCCATCGGGTGCCACAACAAACACGTCACCAAATTCTCTTACCATCTCGGCTAACTGCTGGATACCGCCAGCCGCATAGCCATCATCATTGCTAATAAATATCAGTTTGTTCATCAATCTTGTCTCTTTTCTGGTACAAATTTACGCATTTCTTCTGGCTTTCTATGCCTGAAATGTTGAAAAAACAACTTTCACTGAAAAAAAAATCAAAAAACCTTTGTCAGTTTCTGAAAAAGCACTACCTTTGCATCGCAATTCAGAAAGGGGGGTGCTCATTCATGAGTTGCTGGAATAAAATTGGGATATGGTGTAATTGGCAACACAACAGATTCTGGTCCTGTTATTCCTGGTTCGAGCCCGGGTATCCCAACCAAAAGCAATCCGCTAAGTAACTGCATTCAGTACTTAGCGGATTGCTTTTTTATGAGTACAGATGTTTCATCAATTCTTGATGGAGGTCATGGGGTGGGGCCTTCAAATTACAAAGAATTCACCATAGCACCAAATATTCCCGGCTCTCGCCATTTTTCAGCCCAAACTCTATACTTTACACAAATGTAACTCTTCGGTGAACCCCGAAAATAGGGAGCAGCTTTTTTCCGTGGCAATGAGTATGCCTCTATACGTGGGGGCAACAACAGGAGAAAACCCCACATCCTTGCTGATGACTTGTTTGTATTGCTGAGGCGCCTCTTTTAATCTTTTCCGTCCTTTAATCCTTTAACTTTTTAACTCTTCAATTTTTAGTCTTTTAGCCTTTCACCCTCCATTCCTCAGGTACACGAGTGTCAGCATTAAACTTCACACCCACCTTCACCACCTTGCGGCCTTCAGTCTTGTATGGGAAGGCATAGCCCTTGTCATCTATTTGCTGCAAGGCTTCCTCTGCCGTGCCGTTCACCTTCAGTTCGAACACATACG
>ODAI011015252.1_pt1 | contig 19664 bp, 12 predicted proteins | sample 1539321 | NCBI WGS metagenome assembly ODAI01 (sample SAMN02144231, study PRJEB22623) | gut metagenome | biome: sheep rumen | host: Ovis aries | place: New Zealand
GTATCTTCCTTTTGAGGATTGTTGGGCTGCTGTGGCTGTTCTTTTTTAGTCACGGGCTTCACCGTTCCGATGTCCTGCTTGATCACCACAGGCTTTCTCTTCGTGTCCTGCGAGCGCTTCTTATTGCTCTCGACGGGTTTCCTGGTTGTCGTACCAGTAGAGGGCAGTTCCACGGCATGTTGCTCACCTTGATTGAGCAAGCGGCTTTGCGTGTCGGGCTTCGCCTTTGCCGGATCATATTTCTTCTTCTGCACTTGAAGGATGTATTCATCATCGTCGATGCTCGAGGAATTACCTGTTCCCGGGTTATCCGGAAGAGTCATCCCACCATTCTCAGGAAGCGAGATACCACCGTCGTCTTCTGTGGGAAGCGAGATTCCACCGTCATCTTCTGTGGGGAGCGAGATGCCGCCATCATCCTCCGTGGGAAGTGAAATGCCACCATTGTCCTCCGTGGGAAGTGAGATGCCACCGTCGTCTTCCGTGGGAAGTGAGATGCCACCGTCATCCTCCGTGGGAAGTGAGATGCCACCGTCATCTTCTGTGGGAAGTGAGATGCCACTATCGTCGGTGGGTTGTGGGGTTGTTGTCGAATTGCCTGACGGTACCGTAGCCGGTATGTCGATGATGTCATTGATTTCACCATTATCAGGCGTGGCAGGCTTTGGCGCATCTTCAGAAGGAATGTCGTAGCCGTTGTCGTCGTTATTGGCAGCACCACTGTTTCCATCGTCCAGAGAATAACCGTCGTCACCCTCAGCCGCATTGCCATCTGTTGAGGCAGGCAGTGCGGATTTCATGTCAGGTTCGCGTTCGTAGCCGATCTCCGTAGGTTCACTCAGCAGGTTGTCGTCATTGATTTTCAATGGAGCGAAGTGCTTGCTGTAGAACTCCTCGTAGTCGTCGTAACTGTATTGTCTGCCAAGAAGCTCCAAGTTCTCACGGCTGATGATGATGGTCCGGGCATTCTTCATGCGCTTTAGGATATTGGCTTGCTTATGCACTTCCGACGCATACTGATGCGCTTCGTCGAAGAAACGGAAGCCCGACACCTCCATCAGGTGGATACCGTCGGCGTCCTCGATTTGGATGTCGAAATTCCTCACGATGAAGGTGGTGAAATTAAACCGAGCCATCTCGAAGAGCAGTTGGTTCTCATTGAGAGAGTCAGGATGGTAGGCAAGAATGAAAAGGAATTCCTTGTTGCGGTCGGGTGTGAATTTGCGGGCAGCGATGGAATCGCTGTCGCTCAGTACGGCGGCGCGTCGGCTCCACACATCTTCCAGGTCAAACTTCCCTCCGTGAAGCTGCCGGCCAGCCTTCACACCGTTGACGATCATGCCAGCCATCTCGCTGATGCGGCTGCTGGGGAAATTCTTCACCACGAAGTTCATGTCGTCGAGGCATCCGTCGGCATCATTGGCGTTGAGGCGGCTCAAGCCCCGTATGAAGACAAATTTGTCGCGGTTGGCACCCATGGGGAAACGCGTCTCCGACAGCGTCGTGTTGCTGAAGACCTCTTGGTAGCGGTCGGCTTTGAAGGCACTATAGGTCGCCGTGTAGAGCGAGTCCTCGATGTGCTCACCAAACTTGGAGTTCTCCACATAGTAGGGGTCGGTGAGTATGATGGTCCACTGACTCTCGGGGAATTGCTGTTTGAGCAAATCGATGTAAGACTCCGCTTTGGCCGTGTCGCCCTTGCGGGAGTGCAGCAAGAAGAGGTGATAATACACTTCATCCATCTTCTCGAACTCCGGATAATTGTAGGTCAGGCGGTCAAACTGCTTTTCGCTGAGGCGCAAGTTGTCGAGTTTGTCCTTGAAGATGATACCGGAATGATACAGTCCGTCGGAGATGATGGCATGGCATTCGGCTTTCTGCTCCTCCTCGAAAGGAATCTGCTTCAAGTAATACTCCCGTTTGTGAGGGTCATTCTGCGCACTGTCCTGTACGGTGGCCAGAGAGTCCTCCGCGGCTTCCATGGCCGCATACAGGGAGTCTGTGACCTGGTCTTGTGGGTTATCGCCGAAGGACAAGTCGCCGACGACGGTCTTGTTGGAGCGCTGCCAGTTGTCCTCATTCTCTCGTTTTCCCCATTGCTTCTGGAAAGTGGTTTTACCTTGTGAAACCGCCAGTTGGTTGTAGAAATACCATTCTCCACGCTGCTGTTGATTAGCCGCTGGGTTGGTGCGCTGCTGCTGTTGGTTGCGGTTGCCTATAGCCCCGTTGCGCGCTTGGGTTTGCTGGGAAATCTCCTCAAGTTTCGCCTTTTTCTCCTCTTTCTCTTTTTTCTTCAAAGCCTCGATCACACGGTCGATGGCTGCGTTGCGGTCTGCCTCCGACATATCGGCCAGGGCAAGCAGCGAGTCCTGCAGATGGATAGCATCGGTATAAGGAGCCAGTTCGTCGAGAATCTGCGACCGGCGGGGGAGTTGCTCGTAGTCCTTTCGCTCTTTGTCGAGCATGCCGATGGCCGCGCCGTAGCACCGCTGGGCATCGCCGAATTTCTCTTTTTGCCAGTAGAGGTCGCCGAGCTTCAGCAGCAGCACGCCTTTCTCCACGCCAGACCGTGTGGATTTCTCATTGCCTTTCTCATAGGCGCTGATGGCTTTGGCGGTGTCGTTGTCGAGCAGGTAGACGTTGCCCATGGCATAGTAGACCTGATCGAGAAACTCCTTGTTGTTGTCGTTGGCAGCCATGCGTTTCAGCCGGCTGATGGTCTGTTTCGACCTGCCCGCTGCCATCACCTCAGTCATGGCGATGCGCGCATTGAAGTCCAGTTCATAGGGCGGGTTCAAGCGCACCACTTTCTTATAGGCTTTATAAGCCAGGTCGCGATGTCCGAGGGCAGCCTCGAGCTGTCCGAGCAGGAACCATTCCCTGGCCCGTTGTTTCTTGCGCATCTCGTGCTTGATCACCTTGCGGAGATAGGGGATGGCTTTCTCGTAGTCACCGGCATGGATGTAGTAGTCAGCATAGGTGTAGTCCCATTCCTTTGCGGCATGCCAGTCGATGCTGTCGCGGCTCATGTTGCGAATGACGTCCTCCGCATCGTAGAGCCACTCCTGCTGGATATAGCACTTGGCCAGCCATGCCCGTGCTTTGCCGTAGATGGCGGGCTGTGTCTGGTAGAGCCGGCTCATGTAGGAGAATGTGGCAGCGGCTTCGTCGAAAGCCCCTTTGTGGAATTGCGACCTGCCCATGAGCATCCACGCCTTCCAGAGCATGGGGTTGTATTCGCGTCGGCTGAGCCATTCGATGTCCTTGGGCGTCTTACGCCGGTTCTTGGTCCACTCCGGGCGTTTGCTGATGCTATGCAACTTGATGGCTTTCTGGCATTTCTCGATGGCCGTGTCGAAATTGCCGGATCCGAGCGAACGGCTGCTTTTGTTTCCTACGGTATAGAGAGGGATGATCTCAGTGTAATTGTCCTTGTTGCCTTGCTCCTTGGCCAGTGATCCGTCGATATAGGCCAGTGTGCCGTTGTAGTAGGTGTTGTATTTCGCCGTGAACGCTTGCCAAAACCGGCTCTTCGCCGTGTTTTTGTGCGAAGAGCATGCTGCTGTTGCCAACAAGATGGCAGTCAGTGTCAGGAGGAGTATGGCTTTGGATTTGTTCATCTATTATATAACACGTGAATCACCCTTTTTATTGCCTTCTACGGGTTGTTATTTGCAGGGTCTTGTCTGCTTTCGGATAAAAGAAGAAGAAAATCGTCTTTGATTTGGTCGGGCACGTTGATGCCCCGAAGAATCAAACTGCGGTTCCAGGCGCTCACCTCTTCGGGACGCATACTGTAGAGAATGTCGGCAAACTGTTCGGCTTCGCCGTCGGTATAGCCATCGGAGGGGCGTCCCCGATAGGCATCGAGTTCCTCGTCGTCGAAATACTCGATCTCTTTCACAGCAGCCTCAAGCATGCATTCCTGTTCGCATTTGCTGTTGCTGCCGTCGCACGATCCACAGTCGGAGGCAGCCACGGGAGCCGGTGCGTCAGGGTCATCCTTGCCGCTCATTTTCTGTGCCACGGCTGCCAGCAGTCCAAGCACGATCAGTGCCGTCAGGGCGATCCAAGCGATGCTCATTCTTCCTCAATCAAGAAACCGGCTTGCCGTAAGTCTTCCCAATAATGGGGATAGGATTTCGTCACGACCATCGGGTTGTCGATGCGAAGGCCAGGAAAAACGAAGCAGGCCGGTGCGAAGGCGAGAGCCATGCGGTGGTCTTCGTAGGTGTCGATGACGGGATGGGAGTCGGCCTCGCAACGAGCCCCGTTCCAGATCAGTTCGTTGTCGTCGTGGCTCTCTACCACGAACCCCAACTTGCGCATCTCAGTTTTCAAGGCCTCGATACGGTCTGTCTCCTTGATGCGGAGCGTTTTCACCCCGGTGAAATGGAAGGGGATGCCCATCAGCGCACAGGTCACCACATAGGTCTGGGTGAGGTCGGGCTGATTGACGAAATTGAAGTCAAGGCGCGGGAGTCTTGCCTGCCGGTATCTCAGGCCGACGGAGGTCGGGACCCCCATTTCACCGGTGGCGAAGGTGGTCTTGATACCCAGCAGACTGAAGAGGTATCGAGCCACGGAGTCGCCTTGGCGTGAACCGTCCATCAGTCCGCGGAGTGTCACGTGGGAATCCTCTTGCCCTCTGAGCGCCAGGATCTCATACCAATAGGAAGCAGCGCTCCAGTCGTTCTCGATGAGGTATGAGGTGGGGCGGTAGGGAAGGGGGCGCACCTCGATGCTGTCAGGTCCGGTCCATTCCACCTGAGCCCCGAAATCCCGCATGGTGCAGAGCGTGAGGTCGATGTAGGGCCTTGAGATGATCCCTCCGGTGAGTTGGAGCCGCATGCCCTGGTCCATGGCCGGCCCCGCCATGAGCAGGGCGGAAATGAACTGCGAGCTCACGTTTCCAGCCATCTCGATGTTTCCGCCGTGCAAGCGCTTACCCCGGATGCGGAGCGGTGGGAAGCCCTCCTCTCCCTCGTACTCGATATCGGCTCCCAGTCGTCGCAGTGCATCCACGAGTATGCCAATCGGCCGGTGCTTCATCCTCTCGGTGCCGGTGATGACGTGCTCTCCGCTCTCCGTGACAGCCAGATAGGCGGTCATGAAACGCATGGCAGTTCCTGCGGCTTTGATGTCGATGACGTAGGGCATCTCTTGCAGTGCACTGACGATGACATCGGTGTCGTCGCAGTCCGACAAGTTGTCGGGCAACAGCTCACCGCCGGATAGGGCATGAATCACGAGAGCACGGTTGCTGATGCTCTTCGAAGCAGGCAACTTCACCGTTGTGTCAATATGTTCGGGTGGTGTTATTCTATATCGCATTTCCTTTTCTCGCTTTGCTTTGAGAAAGCAAAGATAATGAAAAATGCGGGGATATGAAATTTTTTTGTCTTTTCTTATGACAAGAAAGGGCTTATCCTTGCTTTTTTAAGCAATTTTAGTCAATTTGCTTAGAAAACGCATCCCACGGCAAAGGACATGGCGGTGTGGTCACGTCCGCGGCAGTAGTCGTTGGTGGCATTGGCCTTGCGGTGGTTGACCGAAGCCTTGACGAAAGCGGCCAGTTTTGTTTGGGGAATGATGGTGGTATATTTCAAACTGCCCGATATCAGGTATTGGGGGGAAGTGAGCCACCGGTGCTCCTGATACAGCCAGACATCCATGGTGGAAGGCGCCGACTGCTTGTCGGAAGGTGTGGTGAACGTGAGGTCCTCGAACGGGTCGCCTTCGCCTTGCTTGAATGCTCCGGTGACGCCGCACGAAAGAATGCCACGCCGCAGCAGGTGATTGTGCACCACCTTCAGACGCATCTCCTGATTGTCGAGCTTCTGCCGTCGGTAGTAGGGGTATTTGTAGGCCGTCTGTTTGCGGTGCCCCCAGTCGTAGGAAGCCGTCAGCGACCATGCCGGCAATTCGCCCCGTATGCCGAGATGGGCGGTGTAGGCGATGTGTCCCGTCACCCAGACTTTGTTGGCCGTTTTCACATCGTCGTAATACTCATAATAATAGGCCCCCGACTCATTGGATTTCTCCCGATAGTGTGCGAAACGATTCTCCAGGTTCTCCACACTGACTGTGGCATCCAGCTGATGGCGGCATCCGTCACCGTGGAAACAGAGTTGTCCGTGATATTCATACACCTCAGCGTCATGGTTGGAGAATGTGATGGTATATGGCGATTTCCGGCCGAAATACCCCTCGCGGTGCGCAATCATCATTTCATGAAACATCGTGAAGCAGTGACCAAGCGAGAACTTGGCCTGTAGGCTTCCTCCATTGTAGTCATCCACAAGCGGGTTCTCCCGGCTTTTCTCCGTGAATCCGCTGTTGCTGAACTGTTCCACCTCGCCGATGAAAGGACCGTAGTTGATGAAGGATTTATACACTTTCTCCTCACGGCCATAGGTGTTGAAAGCCGTACTTTCGGTATTCCTGCGATAATAGTAATTGGCTCCGAACTGCACAGCGCGAGAGACCGGGATCAGGACACCCGCGGTGAGCGTCATGTCCATCAGTTTGTTTTTGTGTCTCAGATCCTTGTATTTGGCGTAATTGGCAGCGGTATAGTCGATTTTGGCCCCCAGGGATATGCCTCTGTAGATATCGATGCCGACACCCCCCGAGAGTTGATACGTGTCGCGGTGCTTCTTGCCCAGGTTGGTGATGGAGTCCTCCTCGATGTCGAAGGGCTTGCGTGCTGGGTCGATGAAAGCCGAGCCGCCCATGTCCTTGCCCGTGAAGTAGTTGTAACTCATCCGGCCATAGGTCACGGTATGCGGATTGATGCGGTAGAAAGACTCTATAGAGGCATCGACATCCCTTGTGTCTCTGGAACCGCTGAAGTCGGTCAGTCCGCCTTTCGCCAGTTTGAAGGCCAGTTCAGCCTCAGAGATGTTGCGTGACTTCCATTGGGTGAGCAACGCCGCATTCTGGCTGGTGAGCCATCCCCCGTCGCTTTTGATGAACGAGAAGTCGCGCAGCAGCAGCGAGTCCTGTCCACACATCATCTGGGGAATGAGAAAGAAGCCGACAATCCATCCTGCCGCCACGATGGTGTGGCAGGACTTCAGCAATGTCTGGGTCGGTTTGCAATGGCTCATGCTGTAATAGGATGAAAAGTCGGCTTCTCGATGATTATCTTAGTTTTTCAAAGAGCATTTCAGGCGCTCATGGAAATCCTCAGAGGAGTTGTTGTTGTCCTGGAAGATGATGTGTGCGCCGTTGTTCATGCTGGCCTCAGCGTCGATGCCGCTGGGGTCGGTGGAGTCATCCACGCCGAGAGCGTAGTTGTAAACCAGTTTTCCTGCGTTCTCCGTCAGCGCCTCGGTAGCAGCTTTGTCGACGTTGCGGTAGAGGGAGTGCCCCTGATAGTTGGTCAGATACACATAGCCACCGTCCACTTCAGCGGTCAGTCGCTTCTTGCTGTCGTCGGGCTTGTCTTTGCTGAAGATCTCCACACCGTCGATGATCCACTCGGTGGGCACTTTGAAGCAAGCGAAGACATCCGAGACCTCTCCGCCGGGATACCAGATGTTGTCGGCATTGTCGGCCCAGGTCTGCGCATCCGTACCTTGCACCTGGAAGATGATGGTGGCCGGAGAGCTCACGCTGTATGTCCATCCGTTGCCGATACCGATCTCCTTGGCCTTCAGGTAGTGAGAGGTAGGAATCTCGCTGGCAGGAGTGGGATAATAGTTGGTGTTGTTGTAGCCACTCTCAGGGTCATACATGGCGTAGTAGGCCGGATTGGCATAGTTGATGGAGTTGCTCACGGTCTGTGTGTTGTCGATGGCGCCGCAGACATTCACCACGATCTGTGAATAAGGCTCCACGACCAAGGACCCCTGGAACCACCACACGCCGTGCCAGATGGGGTGGAAGCCCTGGCTCTCATAGACCAGTTCGCCGTTCTCATCGTAGTTCTTGTTGTTGTTGTGTCCGTTGGCCGGGTCCAATGCCCCGATGCAGAGGTTGTTGATCACGGCTTGCTGGCCGCAGTTGTTGTAGAGGATGATGCACTTGTCGAACTGGAAATTCTTGCCGGCGTCGTTGACGCAACCGCCATTATAGATTTCCTTGATGATGATCTGGTCTACATTCTGGTCGGGGAGCACTTCGCCCTGGATCTCGGCATAAGTGATATTGTTGATTTCCGAAGTGGGAAATTCCACGGTAGTGCCATCGGCCTTGGTGATGACCATTTTGTAGTTTTGTGCGCTTGCGCCCAGCATCATGAAGAGAGCAAGCAGGGTGAGTATCGATTTTTTCATTGTCGTTGTATTATTCTTGATGGGTTATTTCTTGATTTTGTAACTCTGGTTTGGAGTGTGGATGATATAGACACCACGGTTCAGGCCTTCAAGGTCGATCTGCAAGTGTCCGCCTTCATCGGCCTTCTGCTGCATCAAGGCTTTGCCGTCGACGCTGTAGACGCTGACCACTGTGCCCGGACGCAGTCCCTTGAAATCGGCTTTGCCGAAGGAGAAGGAAGGGCGTCCTGCCTCAACGATGGTCTCGCCGATGCCGTCGGGGGTGGCCTTCTCGAATGTGATTTTCTCGATGTCAGCCATCGAGGTGCTGAGACTCTGTTCGCCGCAGTTGACCACGAGAAGGCTGCCCTCGTAAGTGACCTGTGGGGCGGTGCTCAGTGCGAACTTGCTCACCGTGCCATCTTTCTGCGTGAGCACCATGCAGGGCACCTCTTCCGCCTCTTGGGCATGAAGATGCAGCATGGGCAGCATCAGAAAGGCCACGAGAGCCATGATTCTGAGTAGTGTTTTTTTCTTCATACGTTGTTGGTTTTGATTAATGATATTCATGTTGTTATCTTGTTTCGTTTGTCAGTGAACGATCCGTTTCTTCGACATCTTCAGGGTGACGCTGACCTGATTGGCACTATCTGGCGACACCACGATCATGCTCTTCACCCCATTGAAGATATAGCGCCACCAGACATCGCTGGTCGAGTCGATGTACTGGGCATTGGTGGTGGCCTCATAGATGCCCGGCGGCAAGGTGAAATGAGCCGCGCCGTGACTGTCGGTGGAGTCGACGAAGACCGACGCTGTGGCATCTTTCATCTCCACCCGTGCACCCTCGTAGGGATCGATGGAATTGGCTGGATAGACCAGTTGCACGTTCACCCTGCAGACCTCGATTTCCTCGTCGTAGGAGCATGAGCAAATGAGAGCGGAGAGCATGATGGTCATGAGCACCATGCCAGGAAGTCTCATGCCCAGGTGCAAGTTCAGTGGTGATAATATGTTGAGAGACTCCTTCATATCTTGATTCTCATCGATAGTCCGTAATAATAACTGGGAATATATAAGCTCTCGAAAAGCGATGTCTCCAGGTCGGTTTGCGAGCTGTGCACCTTCTTCATGTTGTTGAAGAAATTGTTGGCATAGAACGACACGCTGACGTGGTCGCCGATTTCCTTCGTCACGCTGAAATTGGCCGAATAGTAACGTGAAAGGCGGTCGGGATTCATGACATAAGCGTAATTAGACCTGACGATCAGTTTGGTCAGGTCGCTGTAGAGCGTCGGATCATTGTCGCGCGCCCAAGTGAGTTTCTCGGCGAAGGGAATCAGTTGACCGGGGTTCTCCCACGTGGTGTAATATTCGGGATAGAGAGCGAGGAAGTGGTCGCGGCTCTTGCCGTCATAAGGCTGGCCGAAGAAGTCGGTGCTCTCGTCCAAGACGATGCCGCGCGTGCCATTGGAGAACTCGCTCAACTGCCTCCGGTAGTTTTGCAGCGACATCTCCAGGCGGAGCGAAACCACCATTCTGATGCGAGGAATGTGCGTGGTGAGCGTGGCATTCAGGTTGGTCTGCCGTGTGAGGGCGCCATTGCTGATGGCAGCACCGGCACTGTAGCTGGCGCTGGTGACATTTGAACCGCGGTAGTAGCCCACGTAGCCATATAGCTGATTCCCGCTCATCGTGGAGTTCACCCCCAGCGGGATATCGGCGAAGAGCACGTCGTCGATGCCTTTGTACTCATAGAAATTGCCATCGAGACGCAACTGGGTGCGCAGCGCCTTGATCTGTGCGAAGTCTATGATCCACTCCACGCCATAGCGGTCGATGGGCGTGGCATTGACATACTTGTCGTTCACGGTGTAAGTGTTGCGCTCGTTATATGCCAGTTCGACAGCCGGGTGCGTGCCTGTCGCATCGCTCACAGTCACCACCCCCGTCTGCCGGTCGATGCTGTAGCGGCGGTCGTTGATGTCGGTGGCGATGCCGTTGAGCGCCGACGGCGGTGTGTATTTATAGGTCATCGGAGTATAGACATCGGTCGACATATAGGAGCGGTAAGTGCGGTGATGGAAGGCAGAGAGCGTGATGCGCGTACCCTTGACCGTGGCCTCGATCCCAAGGTCGGTCTGATTGGTGTATTGCCACTTCAGGTCGGGATTGTAGAGTGCTCGGGTGGGGTAGGTGTGATAGGCATAGAACGACTTGTTGTCGCTGGTGCTCGTCGAAGCGAAAGCCATGCGGTCGGCATAGGTGGGAGTGGGGTAGAGCACTTGGAAAGAAGGCAACTTCACGCTCTTTCCCCATCCGGCATGCACGGTCAACTCGCTGACCCATAGCTTGTGACGCTGGCGCCAGAACACATATCGCCCATTGAAACGGGGAGACAGGCTTGACACGGTGCCGTAGTCAGACCCGCCAATCAGTGTCATGTCATTGCGCAGGCCGGCAGTGAGCTCAAGGGTGGACCTCTTGGAGGTGGGCACCACGGCCTTGTCCTCCACATAGAGAGCAAGGTTGTTGAGTGATGGGAGCCGGTCGTACCGGTATTCTCGCCATGTAGGAGCATAACGCATGTCGTCGTAGTAGGTGCCTCTTCCCAAGTTGTGGCTGCCCGTGTATTCCGCGCCGGCCATCAATTTGTTGAGAGCAGAGCCAAAGCGCCTGGTGAGGTCGGCCTTGGCTTTCAGCGACCAAGCCATCGGTCTTGAGTCGTTGAACCCCTTGACGTACCAATATCCGGTAGGTCCCAGGATGATCGGCGCATCGTCATTCCCGTCATAGTCAGTAGCGATGAAATACCCCTCCTCCAAGCTATGGATATAAGGTTGGGTGGAGGCGCTGCTCTTGCTGAGGTAGCTCTCCGTCTTCTTGTCGCTATAGGACAGCGACCCGCTGAAAGAGAGGTTGGTAAGCCAAGGTTTGTTGAGCAGCCAGTGCAGGTTGAGGTTGCCCCGGAACGCATTGTCGCGCACCTTGCTGTAGTCGTCGAGCTCCTCATCGGGGTCGGCCTCAGAATTGTATCCGCCCACGTTGCCCGTCACGCCGATGTTGAGGGTGAGGGGAGTCGTCTCCCGCAAAAAAATGTTCATGTAGTGCAGCGACATGATGTTGCGCTTGTAGGAAGTGTGGGGTGAGGCAGCATCGGAGAAAGAGCGGGCATGCTCCAGTGATCCGTTGAGGACTCCCCATCCATCGCCGAGGTCGAAGCCCTTGTTGACAGCCACCTGACGGGTATGCTGATTGATTTTTCCTTCGATGATGAAGGGTGACTTTCCCTTGCGAGTGTTGACTTTCACCACGCCGTTTGAGAGGTCGCCATACTCCACCGAGGGGATGCCGGTGACGACCTCGATGCTCTCCACATTGGATGAGCTGACGGTGCGTGTCGATGCCGAGAGCGTCTCGCCGGTCTCGGCATTGTTGTCGAGTCTCATTCCGTCGATTTCCACTGCCGTGCCGAAGGAAGCGTTGCCCTTCTCCGAACTGCCGCTGCGGAGCGACAGACGGGGGTCGGACATCAGCGTGCTGTTGGTGGTCTTGCCACCAGGGAGCAGCGAGGTGATATTGCTCACATTGATGAGTTGCTGGTTGTCGAGGGTGGTGCGGTCGATGGTATAAGAAGTGGTGGCTTCATCGGTTTTCCTCTTGGCCACGACAGTCACCTCATCGAGTTTCAGGTTGTCCTCCTTGAGCTTCAGGGTCAGGTTGGTCACGTCGCGGGTGATGGTCATCGGCCAACTGCGTTTCTGGTATCCTAAGCATTGCACGGTGAGCGTCATCTTGCCCTGTGGCACATGCTTGATAGCGAATCGTCCTTTCTCGTCGGTGATGGCCCATAAACCGCTTTCATTCAAGAGGATGGAGGCAAACTCAATGGGTTCTGAGGTGGCGTCGCTGATCACCTGGCCTGCAAGAGTCGCATGCTGAGCCATCGTCAGCTGCGCCCATGCCGTAAGGCCAAGGCACAAGACGGCAATGCGTCTCTTCAGGGAAAGAATATGGACAGTTGCTGCCACTTGAATTCGGATCATCTCAGTCTCGTTGTTTTTGCCTCTGTGGGGGCGGTGCAAAGGTAGGCAAATCAGCATGTGCCGGCAATACTCATTACTTTGTATTTTGGCGTTGGACGGCGATACTTATTAGTAGGTATTTTGCAGGGCGCTTATTGTATTTACCTGATTAATTCGTTAATTTTGCCCCAAAATCAACAAATATAACCCAAAATGCGTAAACTTAATGTACTACTCGGGGTATGCCTGGCCGCCAGCACAGTGGCCCTCGCACAGACCCCCCTGACCCAAGACCCGGCGGTGAGGAAAGGCACCTTGAAAAACGGCCTTACCTATTATATCCGTCATAATGCCAAGGAACCCGGACTGGCCGATTTCTACATCGCCCAGCGTGTGGGTTCGATTTTGGAAGAGCCACGTCAGCGAGGCCTGGCCCACTTTCTGGAGCACATGGCTTTCAACGGCACGAAGAATTTCCCCGGCAAAGGCAAGCGCCTCGGTATCGTGCCATGGTGCGAGAGCATCGGAGTGAAGTTCGGCGCCAACCTCAATGCCTATACCAGCATCGACCAGACCGTGTATCACATCGGTTCGGCACCTCTCCGCAGGGAAGGCATCCTCGACTCCTGCCTGCTCGTGCTGCACGACTGGAGCCACTATATCCTGCTTGAGGACGCAGAGATCGACAAGGAGAGAGGCGTCATCCACGAGGAGTGGCGCACACGCCGTGCCGGAATGGCCATGCAGCGTATGCAAGAGGATGTGCTCCCCACGATCTACGCAGGCACCAAATACGCCGACTGCATGCCGATCGGTTCGATGGATGTGGTAGACCATTTCCCCTATCAGGACCTGCGCGATTACTACGACAAATGGTATCGGCCCGACTTGCAGGCCGTCATCGTGGTGGGTGATGTCGACGTCGACAAGGTGGAGAAAAAGATCAAGAAGATGTTCAGCCCTATTCCTCTGCCCAAGAAGAGAGCCGAGCGCGTATACTATCCTGTCGGCGACAACGACACCATGATCGTGGCCATCCAGCGTGACAAGGAGCAGCCCATCGTGCTCTCACATCTCTATATGAAGCGCGACGCCACCCCTGATGACCAGAAGAACTGCGTGGAGTATCTCAGGAGCGATTATGTCGACGGCCTGATCGGATACATGCTCAACGACCGCCTGTCGGAGATCCGTCAGCAGCCCGATCCTCCATTCATGAGTGCCACCGGCAGGGCAAGCGCTTTCTTCGTGAGCCGCACCAAGGAAGCCTTCTCCATGAACATCAGTTGCAAACAGGACAATATCCTTGGAGGCATCATCGCCGGTGTGAGTGCCGCTGAGCGGGCACGGCAGCACGGATTCACCCAGGCCGAGCTCGACAGGGCAAAGAAATTGGTGCTCAATGCCAAAGAGCGCCAGTGGAAGGAGCGCAACGACCGTCGCAACTCCTATTTCGTCAACCGGTGTGTCAACAATTTCCTGTCGTCGGAACCGCTGATCTCCGTCGACGACGACTACCAGCTGATCAAGAAATTCGATGCCGAGGTGACGCTCGACGAAGTGAACCAAGCCACCCGCAACCTGATCACGGACCAAAACCAGGTGGTCGTGGTCTACGGTCCCGACAAAGCAGAGGTAGACATCCCCTCGGAGGCCACTCTCAGGCAAATCGTGAAAGCGGCGCAGAGTCAAGCTTATGCACCTTACGTGGAGGAGAAAATCGCCGATGAGCTGATGACCGAGCTGCCAGCTCCGGGAACCATCGTCGAGGAGAAACCTTATAAGCATGGATTCACCCAGCTGACGCTCTCGAATGGCATGAAGGTCTATGTCAAGCCCACAGACTTCGAGGCCGACTTCATCCAGATGAGCATGAAGGCAGATGGCGGCACCTCGCTCTATGGTGACGAGGATATCCCCAACTTCTCACTCATTACGAGTGGGGTGACCGAGGGCGGTGTCGGCAACTTTGACCAGCTCTCTCTGAAGAAAGCCCTCACGGGCAAGAGTGCCAGGGTCAGTCCGTCGGTGGGGTCGAGAGGACAGAGCATCAGTGCCACCTCCTCTGTGAAGGACCTCAAGACGATGATGCAGCTCACACACCTTTATTTCACCTCTCCCAGGCGCGATGACAAGGCATTCGAGGGATTGATCAACCGCACACGCTCGTTCCTGACCAACCGCAACGCCAGTCCGAAGGTGGACTATAACGACTCCATCAATGCGATCCTCTTCAACCACCATCCGCGTGTGGAGCCCGTGAAGCAGGCTACGCTCGACAAGGTCAGTTACGACCGCATCTTCAAGATCTACAAGGAAAGGTTCAGCGATGCCTCCAACTTCAACACGGTGATCGTGGGCAAGGTGGACATGAATGAGCTGCGCCCGCTGCTCTGCCAGTATCTGGCCTCGCTGCCATCGACCCACGCCAAGGAGAAGACCGACTTCAGCCGCGTGCCGAAGATCGTAGGTGGAAGTTCGGTGCATAAATTCTACAAGGAGCAGGCCACGCCTTTGGCCAATGTCAGCATCTATTATACGGCCGACGTCGACTTCTCGCCCAAGAGCGACCTGGAACTCGACTTCCTCCGCCGCGTGCTCTCCATCGCCTATACCGACTCTGTGCGTGAGGAGAAGGGCGGTACCTATGGCGTGAGCGTCAATTTCGATCTTGACAAGGACGACCAGCCCAACACGACGCTCAAGATTTCGTATAACGCTGATCCGCAGCGCTACGAGGAACTCAACCCGATCGTGTATGCGCAATTGGAGAATATCGCCAAATACGGTCCTGTGGAGTCATCGATGCAGAAAGTGAAAGAATACCTTCTGAAACAATACGACCAGCTTGTCATCACCAATGACTACTGGGACTATGTCGCGTGGCACCAGATCGAGGATGACGCCGATTTCGACGACAACTATAAGGCGATGGTGGAAGGCATGACAGCTGCCGACGTGCAGCGCATGGCTCAGAAAATCGTCTCGTCGGGCCGGCGGATCGAGGTCACCATGCTGTCGAAATAAAAAAGAATAGAGACGTCGCATTGCGGCGTCTCTTTCTTTGCCGGAACGATGTAGGGACGTCACGATGTGGCGTCTCTTCATTTAGTAGAGGATGTCGCTCAGTGTGGTGCCATTGGCAAAACGGTCGAGGTCGACATTCTCCTTGATACCCTCCACATGTCCGCGCTCGCTATACTGCCAGATGTTGTATTTGCCGTTGCCCCGCAGGGTGGGCTCAGACTTGCTGTATCGGGCGATGAAAATAAAGTATTTATTGAACTCAGGAGCCAGTTTCTCGTTGTAAAAGCGGTATTGGCTGTAGAGCAACGGATACTTGCCATATTCTTTTTTCATGAGTTGCATAAACTCCGACAGGCTCTTCTGCAGTTCTTGCCGGCTGGCACCACGACATCCCGACTCCTCGACATCGACCATCGGGATCAGGTCCTGCCAGTCTTTCCTGACATGCTTGCGGAAGTTCTCAAACTGCTGTTCAGCAGTGCGCCGTGAAGTGAAGAAATGATAGCTGCCGACTTTCATTCCAGCATCCCTGGCTCCTCTGATGTTGCGTTCGTAACGCTTGTCGAGCATCGTGGCCCCCTCGGTGGCCTTGATATAGACAAACTGGATGTTGCCATCGTGTGAGACCGCTTCCCAGTCAATCTTGCCTTGGTGCTTCGAGACATCGATGCCGTCGTAGGACCCGTCGCCTTTGACGGCCGATTGTGTGATGCCCAGCCACGACATGGCGGCATGAAAAGTCGAAGGACTTAGCTTGCTCCAAAGCACCAGGAAGAAGGCCAGTGACACCACCCAGCTCAGGAGTTTCTTCCATTTGAAAGCCTTTTTCCGGCGGTGCGTGCTTCTCTTTCTCTGAACTCTTTTTTTTGTTGCCATGATTTTTCAGAAGGGTTGGAATGTGGAGACGGTGAGTCCATCCCACATGCAGGTGATGGTATACCACAAGGCAGTGAAGACATTTTTTGAACTCCAGTAGGACACCAGGATGGTGTGGAGGTTGAACATCAGCGCCGCGGTGATATACAAGTAGGAAAAAGCCAGCGGAAACTGGTTGATGTCGGGCTGCCGCTTGCTGGTCTGCGACTTGAAGCAGAATGCGTGGAATGCTATGGTGGCCCCGATGATGATGTCGTAGATCCATCTGCCTTCCTCGGCGATCAGCATCCGGAAGAACAGGAAGAAATAGGTGTAGATCGGCAGGCAATAGGGAGCCAAGGACACGAACACCCGTGAGACATGGCCGCCGCTGGTCGACACCTCGCCGCTGTCCTCATTGGCATGAAAGGAATGCACTTTTCTGAAAAGCAAGATCGAGACCACGGTGTGGGTCAGCTCATGCGTGAAGGTCTCGGTCCATTTCAGGTTTCTATCAAGGAGTCCCTTGACCAGGCAGAAACCGGCAAAGCCAATGGCCGTCCACTCATACATCTCGAGGTTGCCCCATGCCGTCTGCGGTGGATCAGGGAAGCAAATTCTCTTGATGACGAGGATGATCGCCCGAAGCAACAGAAGAATCATTACTGCCAGTATCGGAACGAAGAGGTGAATATGCAAGTCGGTCTTCTTGGTTCTCATTTTCCATCTCCCCGCGGACGGTCATCATGACCGTCCGCCCTCCAAATCTACAAAGTCTAAATTTGAAAAATATGTTGATAGTAAGTTATATCTTCTGTGAACTTCCATTGAAGAGAAAGAGGGTGAGATTCCCGGTTCTCTATCAGCCGTTTCTGTGTTTTTGGGATTTTCGCATCAACTCTTGACGTAAATCAATTCCCTTACAAGAAGAGGCAGTTGACGAAGCCCATCAGGAATCCCAGTCCTGCACCCAGCCATACGATGGCGCGGAGTTCTTTTCTCATCACCTCCATGATCAGCTGCTCAGCCTCGTCCATGTCCATCTCGTTGATCCGGTTCTCGATGATCCGGCTGATGTCCACGGCCTCCAGGATTTTCGGCAGGCGCTCTCTGATGGTGGTGCAGTAGAGCGACATGACAGAATCCTTGATGCGCTGGATGTCCTCATCCTTGTCTTTCAGCAGACTGCTCATCGGTCTGTCGAGCAAGTCTCTCAGTTCGGTGTGGATAATCTCTGACACCATCTCCTTGGAGTTATCGCGGAGCATCTCGTTGATGTTCACCGAGAGGGCATTCTCCACAGGTTCGGCCAGTGCGCTGATGAATTGCGAGGCAGCGTCGGCGGCGGGCTGTCCGAACAGTTTTCGGAATCCTCTTCCGATCATGTCGCCCAAGCCACCCCCTTTCCCTATGCCGTCGTGGGCAAGTTTGTCGCCCAGCCCCTTGCCGAAATGCTGCATCTTCTGCATCACATGGGCAACGGCCACATGGGCGATGCTGTCGCCCACATCACTACGCGCCAGTTTTTTGTAGATCACCTCCGTCAGGTCGTCGGCTCCTTTCGCCTCCATGAGGGCGATGTCCTCGGTTTCCAGGTAATGTCCCAGATAGTCGCGCAGGCTCTCGGGATTGTGCTGTTGCTGGACGAAATAGTGGTCGAGCGTCTCCTGTATCTTGCCGAGCATGGCTTCAGACAGCAGGTTTTTCTCCAGCACCTCTTTGTTGATGAGATTGGCGCTGATGGCCCCACCCACCGATGCGGCGATGCGGCCCCTCTCCTTGGGTATGATACCAGGAGTGAAAGGCACTTTGTGCCCCAGGATGTACTTCGCCTGATGTGGTCGGAAGAGCATCCGTATGGCAATGTCATTAGTGATGTAGCCAATGACGCTGCCTACGAGAGGAGCGACTACAAGTGTGATCATGCCTCGATGATTTCGGTGGTTTGTAAAGTGGTTTAAAGTGGCCTTTGAAAATCAGTACAAAATCCTGTCACATATTCTATGGAAACGCAAAGGTAGTGGATTTTACGTATATCGCAAAATTAATTCTATCCTTTTTTTGCTAAAAAATGTTTAAGATTCCAGTCCTTCAATTCCGAAACCACCACGTCGGGATCATCGGTGAGCGTAAGCAGAAGATTCTTATACATGCCCGTCTTCGTGAGTTGCTCAAGCAGTGGATAGACCGGCATTTCTTGCGTCCAGAACTGTTTGCCCATGAAGATCATCGGACTGGAGAAGCCAAAGGAAAGATAGTGGTTCTGCACAGCGTCCTGGAACACCTCCTGCACGGTGCCAGCACTGCCCGGGGTATAGATGATTCCGCCGTAGGCCAAGGTGAGGATGCTGTCCTCTCGGATGCTGTTTTCGAAGAACTTGGCGATGTGAGTAGCAAACACGGCCGTTGGCTCATGGCCGTAGAGCCAAGTGGGTATGCCAAGACTGTCGAAATCGTGCTGGGGATATTTCTCCACCACATGGAATGCCGTGCTGAGCCACCCTGCATCCCGGAACGATGGGGCAGGGGAGAGCATGTCAAGAGCATCTTCTACTTCCGTCGTGTCACGACCTGCCATCCATGCTCCCAAATGTGTCGCTTCCATCGCACCCGGACCGCCCCCGCTCAGCATATAAAAGCCCCCTTCGGTGAGCCGTTTGCTTAGCCACACGATGTCGCGATAGGTCTTGTCGGTCCGCAAGAGGGCATGCCCGCCCATGATGCCGATGCAGCGATGGCTGCTGTGAGTCTCGAAAAAAGCATTCAGTGCGGTGTGCATACCGTGGTCGTGCAACGCGCGTGCCAGAGACTCCTCGACTTTCGTGGCTTGTTTGCCTTCTGTGATGAAATGCTTAAAGACTCTCTGGTCACAGCAAGTGCAGTAGCTGGATTCTTTTTCCGGATCATAGCCCTCGTAAAGTTCCGATGCTGTATATAGTTGGTCACGAGTGACGTCAAAAGGAACGGCCTTGAGATAGTTCACCAGACCTGCTATTTCTTGACTATTGCTTTGCTTTATCATCGTTAAGGGTTTTATGCCGTGGAATCATTCTTTGCCAGAAAGAAAGCCAGGAAATCATCCTTCTTTCATCGCCATGTTTCGATGCCCCCTCAAGGCTCCTGTGCCGCAGAGCGAACCGTTTAGACTGGCAGCCTCTTCTTTTCATCGAAAAGGCTTCTGACCTTCAAAGATACGCAATTTTTAGCAAAAAGCATGTTCCCCCATTCCTTTTTTTCATGAATGCTCTCAAAAATAACAAAAACCATAGGATAAATCGGCAGCTACAGATGCTTTCTTCCCTTTTGAGGGGGCGGATTTATAGGTGCCGGATTATAGTTAAAAGACAATTCCGTCCACTACTGTCCAAAGAAAAATTCTTGAACATGATTTAAATTAAATATTTTCAATGAGTTACGCGAATATTATTTTTTCGGGATTTGATTTTGTACTTTTGCAATTCATATTGCAAGAGGCAAAAATCATGAATCAAGGAAA
>ODAI011957869.1_pt1 | contig 19662 bp, 14 predicted proteins | sample 1539321 | NCBI WGS metagenome assembly ODAI01 (sample SAMN02144231, study PRJEB22623) | gut metagenome | biome: sheep rumen | host: Ovis aries | place: New Zealand
GATTCCTGTCTGTATAGTTCATCTGTTTCATGTATCAATTGTAGTAATTGATGCATCTTCCTTCCTGCATTAAAAGTGTCTAAGCGATCTGCCTGTTTTAATGCGCTGTTAGGAAATACACATTCAGAAGCGGCACCTCTTATATCTTCAACAATACCTGTAAATACTCCAGTATCTATAAAAACCTTATTTTCTGTCATTACATGCCACTCTCGTTTCTATTTTCGAAACATTATTTAATAAAGCATTAACATCTTATCATGTAACATAAACTTTATCAATGCTCAGAACATAATAAGCCCGAAATATCAGATATTCTTAACAGCCTGTTTTTCTATTAATCTGCTTAATTTTGTAAAATATAGGTACAACCGCTTAGTTTGCTCAGCTCTATCCGCATCCAGAGTCTCTATGGTTGCAGCAGACCTTACAATTGCCACTTTAGCAAGCGCTTCTACAAAGCTTCAAAAGCACAGCGTGAGTACAGGGAAGCTCTTGTAAAAGTCTGATTCTTCAGACTAAATGCAACACTAAAATATGTACGATTTACTCTGACAGGTCCAGAAATGGGCCTGTTAAGTATGTGCAAAACAGCGCAAAACACCCTCAAAATCTATAATTTTGCATATAAAATCGGAGCATATTTAAGCACAAAACCATGCAAAAATACGCTCCGTTATCATCATTCGCTATGTGTTGCATTTAATTTGGAAATTGACCAAAAATCATTAACCCAAAAAGGATATAGCCATCAATTCGGCTATATCCTTCATCATTTCAAGAAATGTATTTCCCGGCCCAGGCTTTAAGCTCGTCCGTGGAAGTTCCTATGTTTATCTTTTTTCCTCCGTCAAAACGGATGCGTGTGTAGGTGTTCTGAAGGTCTTTTATACTCTTCTCAATATCGGTTCCACCCGATGTTGCAAAAAGAACTACATGCTTACCCGCAAAATCATAGGATTCAAGGAAACTGTTTATGATGTGCGGCGCCGTATACCACCAAATGGGAAAGCCAATAAAAATAACATCTGCCGTATCTACGTTCGCAGAGTTGTCTGCTATTTCAGGTCGTGAAGCAACGTCTTTCATCTCAATGCTGCTTCGCGATTTTTCATCCTGCCAGTTAAGATCTTCCGCCGTGTATTTTTCCTTCGGAACAATCTCATAAATATCAGCATCCGTAACTGCGGCAAGCTCTTTTGCAACTTTTGCGGTTATTCCTCCGGCAGAAAAATAAGCCACCAATACTTTTTTACCCATTGTCTTCCTCCTTGTTGTCATATCTGTGCAATAACCAGCTTCTGCGGTTCAACATGCCTGGATTCCCCTTTTCTTCCGCGGCATACTATTCCCTCTTCAATTCTTATAATATCCGCATGATTCTTAAGCGCGTCCATTATCTGCCTAACAGCATTCTCATAATCTCTTGCTTCCATAGGGATAACATAGTCATGGTTGAGATGTTCCGTGGAAATAACTGCTGATTTGTACCTTGTGTCATATCTTATTCCACAAAAGGTGCAAACTTCCGTATTCAGTGTTCCGTTGCTGTCACTGCACTGCATCGCAATATACATGTTTTCTCCCTCCAAACATTTCAACCGTTCGATAAGGCGCTGCTTACTCTGTCACACGAATATCAATTCGCATATAAACAATTAATTATTCACAATATTATGATAATATATTTTCTGCAATTCTTAAACCCATAAAACATAAAAAAGCGCCGACATGTAATGCCGACGCAAAAAAATCAAAAAAGCCCTATAAACCTAATTGATCCATTATCCTCATTTGCCCATTGATGCGATCAGAGCATCTATCTCTGCCTGACTCAGCATCTTGCCATTATCCGCAGGTAACGGTGCCGCTCCTCCCGCCGATACCGGCGTCGAAGGATTGAATCCGCCTCCTCCTGCCTGTGAGGATTTACCCATTATACTGGCCAATAAAGCCTGCTGTTCAGCACTAAGTCCGCTTGTATCCATATCCAGACCCTTTTCCCTTCGTATTCTGTAATCCCACATTAAATTTGCACATACTTCCTAGGTTATAGTTATTTTAATCAAAGTGACAAAAAACGTCAAATAACTTTTTTATAAACTACATAATGTACTGTCTTACTTATCTGTTTTCCCTTATCAGTCCGCTTTCATATGCCGCAAGCAGATCTTTAAGGTCCTCTATCTGTCTTATCAAAGTTTTCCCGATATCCGTATCTTTTACAAGAATGCGCTTTTTGGTTGTTTCCGTTATCTGAATTGAAGGTGTATTCTCCTGCCCTCTTACAAAAGGCTTATGCGCCGCAAGTGCAAGATGATTGGAGTTGTATATAAGCGTATATCCGGCTATCCCCGTCTGTTCGTGATATGCTTTGGAAAGACCTCCGTCAATAATATAGAGCTTTCCGTTCGCTTTGACGGGACTCTCTCCCTTCATGGTCTTAACGGGAACATGACCATTTATTATGTGCGCCCCCTCGGGATTTAACCCGAATTCCTTAAGGATTTTGTCCGCGTAGAGCTCCTCCGCTGAGAATTTGTAATACGGATTATATTTCTCAACGCACAGTTCCTTGTTATCTTTGAGGAAAAGATGTTCAAACGTAGTTATCTTGTCTTTTCCAAAAAGAGGCGAGTTCGGCCCGCACCACAGATACCACATCAGATCGACCGCATCCTGTTTTTTCTCCCTGTCATCTCTTATATCAAGAAAAAAAGCGTCATGGATCTTGGTATTAAGGTAGTCCATAAGCTCCTTGCCGCAAAAGCTTCCGTCGGATGTCGTCATGCAGGTAAAGTTCCCCTCTTCGTCCATCGGAATACAACCGTGATAGAGAAGGTTATTGTTTATCGACCTGTACATCGCGCCGTGAGAATAAAGAAACTGCACATGTTTCCTAAGAAGCTTCGAGTGCATAAAACTAAGTTTCAATGTATGCATCAGCTCCTCTTCTTCGGGCGAAAGCTTGTAAGGTGCCTTTGTGTCGACCGTGGGAAAATTCGTATCGCTCAATTTATATTTTTTTCCCCGAATATCCACTTCTCCGTTTTCAAAATCAATCCTTTCAAGAAGAAGCCGGTCTTCAAGGCCATATTCAGGATGACGCTTTATAAGACTGCCTTCAAGCTTTAACTGGATGATGCTTATCGCTTTGCACATCTTCGCCGCAAGCTCCGGATTTACAGAATCATACTCAGTCTTGTCAAGAAGATGCGGCTGGAAATTCTCACACGGGTCGTCTCCGTAAACTTCGGCTGCAAACATTGAAAGCGGTCTTAGATTTATCCCGTAGCCGTCTTCGAGCGCATCAAAAGAATTATAGCTTGTTCCTATTCGGAGGACATTAGCTATACACGCCGTATTTCCGCATGCGGCGCCCATCCAGTCAATATCATGATTTCCCCACTGTATGTCGACATCGTGGAAATTCATGATTTCTTCCATTACAAGATCGGGCCTTGGGCCTCGGTCAAAAATGTCTCCTATTATATGAAGAGAATCGATCGTAAGATTCTGTATAAGCTCGCAGAGCGCGATAACAAACTCGTCAGCCGATTCAATCTCGATAATCCCGTTGATAATCTCGTTGTAGTAGGCTTTTTTATTAAAATCGTTCATATCAAGATGCATAAGCTCATCGATTGCGTATGCGTAGTCAGCCGGCATCTTTTTCCTTACTTTGGATCTTGTATACTTGGAACTTACAACCTTGCATATCGCAATAAGCCTATTAATCGTGATCTTCTGCTCATCGTGAAGCTGCTTGGTCGTTATGTTCTCATCATGTCTCTTTTTTTCAATTGTTTCAGACGGATAATAAATTAGATTCGCAAGCTCAAGCTGATCCTCTTCGGACATCATATTTCCGAAAGTCTCTTCAATCTTGGCTCTTATGATACCTGATGAACTGCGAAGCAGATGCGAAAAACTCTCGTACTCCCCGTGAATATCCGAAAAGAAATATTCCGTCCCCTTTGGGAGCGCGCAGATTGCCCGCAAATTAATAATCTCGGCGCCGGCTTTCCTCGATGTGGGAAACTCTTTGCCGAGAAGTCTTAGATATTCTATATCTCTCATTCTCTCTCCTTTGGATTCATGTGTATAGCGTTCCAATCCACCAATAATTTATCATATTGTATAAAAAGAGAACTTGAGTAGAATCAAGTTTATATTTCTGTCACGTACGTTTTGCATATATCTTTCAGGCAACATCTGTCACATTCAGGTCTTCGGGCGATGCAGACAGCCCTGCCGTGTAAAACAAAGCGGTGGCAAAGATCGTTCCCCTCTTCGGGCGGTATGATCTTCCAAAGTTCTTTTTCCACTTTGCCGGGTTCCTTGATGTCATCAACAAGGCCGATAAGATTGGAAAGCCTGATGCAATGCGTATCCGTAACGATCGCAGGCTCACCAAAAACATCACCCATTATAAGATTTGCGCTCTTTCTGCCAACTCCGGGAAGCGCAAGCAGTTCCTTCATATTATTGGGAACATTTCCGCCGTACTTCTCGTTTATGACTTTCATACATGCAGAGATATCTCTTGCTTTGGAATTTCCAAGCCCGCACGGACGCACTATCTTTTCAATCTCTTCTACGGGCGCCTCCGCAAGCGCTTTCACCGACGGATATTTTTCATATAAAATGGGCGTGATCATGTCCACTCTCGCATCCGTACACTGCGCCGCAAGTCGCACGCTGACAAGCAGTTGCCATGCTTTGTCATAAGCAAGAGTACATTTTGCCTCCGGATATTCTTTTTTTAACCTCGAGATCACCTCGAGAGCCAGTTTTTTCTTTGTCATAGTCTACATATTATCATTCTTTTCTTGAATATGATACAGGATTTCTCTTTTTGACTTTTGACATCGATATATTGTATATTATATATTAACATGTAAGAATAATTTTATTTTTTAACAATTAATATTATACATTAAAATTAGTCATAGACTTACAACGCTATCGTATTTACGATGATTTTATATTAAAACCATATACAAACAATTTGGTTAATTATGAACACACTGACCTTTACATAATACAAAAATTGATTATCATAGAGATAGTGGGCTTTTTATACGAACAGTCCGCTTAAATGTTTTTCTGTTCGCTCCGGTACTGCTTGGAGGATGCGAACACGCTTGGATTTATTTAGTTATGAGATTGAACGAATTACTGAAATACAATGATATTGTCATACAGTGTCACGATAATCCGGATGCTGATGCACTGGCATCGGGGTACGCTTTATGGTGGTATTTTAAAAACAACGGGAAAAATGCACGACTCATCTACCGCGGTAAAAATGTGATCACGAAGAGCAATATTACCATTATGCTCGACAAACTCAAGATACCGGTAAGCTATGAGCCTGATTTTCCCGATACTCCGGAGCTTTTGATAACTGTTGACTGCCAATACGGACAAAGAAATATTACCAAAACACCCGCAAAGCACATTGCGATAATAGATCATCATCAGGCAATCGATGAACTTCCCGAATATTCGGAAATAAAGAACGCTATCGGAAGTGCTTCCACGGTTGTATGGGATTTACTCAAAAAGGAAGGCGTAGACGTAAACGATGAGCCCCTCCTTGCAACAGCTCTTTACTACGGTCTGTACACCGATACAAACAAACTCTCCGAAATCTCCCACCCTCTTGATAAGGATATGCAAGACGAGCTTGTTATTAACAGAAGCATAATTGTGGAAATGAGCAACTCGAACATTTCCCTTGATGAGCTCAAGGTGACCGGAAATGCAATAATTAACTATGAGTATTTTGAAAAGAATAAATATATGATAATAAAGTCTGAGCCGTGCGATCCGAACATTCTCGGAGTCATGAGTGATTTTGCGCTTGAAACCGCAGGCGTAAACGTATGTCTCAGCTACTACATCGGGCAAAGCGAAGTAAAATTCTCTGTAAGAAGCTGCATAAAAGAAGTTCATGCCGATGAGCTTGCCGCATTTCTTGCAAAAGGTCTCGGAGGAGGCGGCGGACATATGTACAAGGCCGGCGGAAAGCTCCGTCCCGAGAAACTTATGCATCTTTTCGCGATGCAGACAGATGAACAATATGCCGCATTTTCTGCAAAGATTCTTCATGAGCGCATGGAACAATACTTTGATTCCTACGAGATAATATATGCCAAGGAAATGACGCTTGATACATCAGCGATGAAAAAATATGCCAAGACGACTCAGGAACTTGGCTATGTAAAGCTTGACGACATATTCCCCGACAACACGGAGATAACTGTCAGAACGCTCAAAGGCGATATGGATGTTCTCATAGATACCACAACATACCTGATGATAGGTCTTTTCGGCGAAGTTTATCCCATATCGGAAGAGAAACTAAGAAGTTCCTATAAAACTTTGGACAAGCCGTTCAAAAAGACCTTTGAATACGCGCCAAGCATCAGAAATACAGCGACAGGTAAAAAGAAAACCGTGATGTCTTTTGCCAAAACAGCGGTCAGCGTAGATGAAGTAAATATATACGCAAAACCTCTTACCAAAAAAGTAAAGCTGTTCACAACATATAATGAAGAACGCTACTATTCAGGCGAGATTGACGACTACATTGCTTTCAGAGAAGACAATCCGCACGATATCTTTATAATAAGAGCCGATAATTTCCCGGTTTTCTACCACGAAATAGACTGATAAAGAGCAGATGAATACCCTTTTTACAAAAAGAGTTTTCATCTGCTCCTTTTATTCCGATACATTGTTCGCGAAATTATTTATCCCAAAAGTTCAAGAAGTTCCTCTCTCGTGAGCGTCGGATTACTCATTGTTCCGGTGTCAAGAAGCTTATCTGCAAGCTCTTTTTTACGATTCTGTAAGTTGATTATACGCTCTTCGATAGTATTCTCCATGATAAGGCGGTATACAGTAACGACGTTCTTCTGACCGATCCTGTGAGCTCTGTCGGTCGCCTGATTTTCAACCGCAATATTCCACCAGTGGTCAAAATGAATGACAATATCGGCGCTCGTAAGATTAAGTCCCGTCCCGCCGGCTTTAAGCGAAATACAAAATACAGAGGTGTCATCTTCCTGGAATGCATCGACGAGCTTGATCCTGTCCTCTTTTTTGGTCGAACCTGTAAGAAGATAGTGTGATATTCCCGCATTTTCAAGCTCTTTTGTTATCCTGTCCAGCATTGACGTAAACTGCGAGAACAAAAGAATCTTGTGTCCGCTCTCAGACGCACTCTTTATCATCTCGATAAGAAGATCCGTCTTGGCACTTCCGCCCGTGTAGTTTTCATAAACAAGTCCCGGATCGCAGCAAAGCTGACGAAGCCTTGTAAGCTCCGAAAGAATTACTATCCTGTCTTTTCCGTAAGACTCTTCATCCGTTCCCTCAACCATGAGCTTAACCCGCTGAAGATGCGCATCATAAAGCTCTCTCTGAGAACTGTTCATTGGTGCAAAGATATTCTCTTCAAGCTTATCGGGTAGATCCTTTAAGACATCACTCTTGAGCCTTCTGATCACAAAAGGCGCTATCATCTTCCTCAGCATATTCGTCGAAGTCTCATCTCCGTCCGAAACGACGGGAACCTCGATATTGTCATGGAACTGCTTATATCCAAAAAGATATCCCGGCATGCAGAAATCAAATATGCTCCAGAGTTCGCTAAGCCTGTTCTCAATGGGTGTTCCCGTAAGAGCCACTTTAAATGCAGCATTTATGCTCTTTACAGCCTTTGCTATCAATGTTCCGGGGTTCTTTATAAACTGTGCTTCATCAATAACGCAGCACTCAAAGTTAAGATACTTATATAACTCGATATCTCTTCTCAAAAGATCGTAAGAAGTAATGATAACATCCGTCTCTTCGCTGTCGATTTCCGACGTAACCCTCACTCTGTCAGGCTTTATTCCGACAGCTATCTCGCAGTTAAGAGCCGGCGTGAACTTCCTTATCTCATGCTGCCAGTTGTAGACAAGCGACGCGGGACACACGATAATACTGCACCTGTTCTTTCTGCCCTCTTTTACTGCGCACTCTTTTACGCTCAAAAGATATGCCAAAACCTGAATTGTCTTTCCAAGTCCCATATCATCCGCTAGAATACCGCCAAATCCATTATGTGAAAGCGCTCTGAGCCAGAAATATCCTGTCTTCTGATAGTCCCTCAGAACATCCGTAAGACTGTCGGGGATTACGAAACGCTTATCCGTAGTCGATGCAAATCCCGACACAAAATCTTTGAAGCCCTTGCTTCTTCCGATAGAAGAACCGCCCTCTTCACTATTTTTTTCCGCAAGGTCATTTATAAAAAGAGCTCTGTATCTTTGCACTGACGCATGGCCTTCGACAATCTGCTTCGTCGTTATCCCAAGTCCGTCCTTTAGCGCAAACAGCATCTTCGCATCTTCGCTTTCAACGCTCACCACTTCGCCGCTCTTTAATCTGTAATACTTTTTCTTTTTATCATATTGGCTCAGTATCTCACTAAGTTCGTCCGTCGTAAGAGTCTCCGGCACCATCGAAAGCTCCAGAAGGTCTGAAACAACCGAAACGCCAAGATTCACCTTCAGTCTCTTTTCAATCCTTACCGCCTTGATCGCATCCGTTACGAACACGTCGCCTATGGTTGAAAGATATCCCATCTTCTCCGCAAGGAAAACATAAAGCTTATCGTCTGTGTATGAATCCGTCGTAAGTACCAGCGCCTTCCTGTCGGAATCAAGCTTGTCAAAATATGGACTGATAAGCTTTGCGGTCCTGTTCTCCAGATAACTGTTTCTTTTCACATCAGTCACAGTCTCATCCGCAAACTTGTCATTGTCCGGAGAATCAAAGATATCGAAGCTCTCTTTCATTCCGTTTCCCGCATCATAAGCCGCTTTTACATTACAGGTTATGCTATTTTCATCCGGCATATCTATGTATATCTCAAACTTAGGTATGTCGGGCGCGTACCTCGAAGGCTCGAAGCCGTCCGAACTCACATTGAAGAACTCATTTATCACAGGGAAAAGACCTTCCGAAAAAAGAGGCAGATCTTTCTCCGCTATAAACAGCTCATTCTCCGTCCTTCTCGCCGCAAGGAACTTAAGAACCGGAATAATCTCCGAGCAGTCGCTTCGGGGAATCATGTGAAGCTTTCTCTTTCTCTCGAAATAAATATTTGAATATCCTTCGAACATGGTAAAAGAGCCGGATTCAAAAACGACTCCGAAATTCTTTTTCTCAATATGAAGGTCAATGTCGGGGAAAACGGGAACTATCTCAAGAAGGCGCTCGTCGCTGTACATTGCCCTAAAATCGGAATTGACAAAAAAAGTCTCCTTTACCGATTTAAAGAACTCATCGATTTCATTTCCGCAAAGCTCGATGTTTTTGCTGCGACTCTTTGAACGAGAATAGACCTGATAAGGGTCTCCCGCCCTTCTTCCTCTGAAATAGTCGAATAAGAAATTTATGATCTTCTGTGAATCCGCAGAAAATGCGGACATATCATGCGTGAATTCAAGATGCTTTCCATAGCTTAAAAAGCTCCGCTTTTCTATCGCATCGAGAAATTCAGATATATCTTTGATAACGTAGCTGTGGCCTCCGTTTTCTGACTTTATACCAAAAGATACCACAAGCTTTTCTCTGTTTAATACGGCATGCGGCTCCAAAACCGCAAGTGAAGTGTCTTTGTATAAAAGAGGTGCCTCACTGACGGGGGCATACTCTCTAAGGAGCCTCTTTGTCTCAAATGACGTATAATGAAACTCTTTTGGCGCGTCAGAAACAAACCGCCTTCCCGAGCCGGTTATGTACTCACCTTTTTTAGTTTCATTCGCTCCATTATTCATTCATGCCTTATTCTTTGAGTGCTGCGACCAAGTCTGTAACGACTTCTTCCATTGTGTTATTTTTTTCATCAATCGTGATATCGGCATATTTCTCGTACAAGACGCTACGCTCATTGTAAAGTGCAACCAGTGATTGTCCGGGTCTCATCACAACTCCGCGCTGTTTTACATCTTTTAAGCGCTTTGTCAGAACGTCCATTCCGACTTTGAGATATACTATCCTGCCGATATTTTTATAATGCTGCATAGCTTCCGTGCCGTAAACAACGCTTCCGCCGGTTGCTATGACAGTTCTTTCCGTCTCGATACCTGAATTAATCCTGTTCTCAATGTCAATAAATCCGTCAACGCCTTCCTGCTCAATTATCTCAGAAAGTCGTCTTCCATCTTTTTTCTGGATAACAATATCTGCGTCGACAAAGTTATATCCCAATATTTTGGCGAGTATTACGCCTACCGTGCTCTTTCCGGATGTAGGCATCCCGACCAAAATAATATTGTCTTTTTTCATAAAAATCCTTTCACACGTCCGCTATCTTTTTCACTTCCTCAAGCGCATTCAAAAAAGCCTGTGCAACTTTGGGATCGAAATGAGTGCCGGAACTTTCTTTAATTATCTTAATTGCTTCATCAAACGGGAAAGCTTTCTTGTAGCTTCTCTCCGAGATAATCGCATCAAACACATCGGCTACCGCCATGATCCTTGCTGAAAGAGGAATCTCTTCTCCCTTAAGTCCCATGGGATATCCCGTACCGTCCCATCTCTCATGATGGTACATCGCAAGATTCTTGGCTTCTTTCAGATATCCTGCGTCCTGCTCGGGAAGATTGCTCATGACTTTATCAATGATCATAGCACCTTCCTTGGAATGTGTCTTCATAACCGTAAACTCTTCGGGTGTAAGTTTGCCCGGCTTGTTGAGGAAATTATCAGAAATACTGATCTTGCCGACATCGTGAAGCGGAGCCGAATGATAAACGTCCGAAACAAACTGCGGTGTCAAAAGATCTGTATAAATGCCCTCTTTTATCATCTCATTCATGATGATCTTGGTATATTCCGCCGTATTCTTAACATGCTCACCCGTGCTCTGATCCCTACTCTCAACGAGATCGGCGAGAGCATAGATGATTGAGTTCTGAAGTGCCGTAATTGTCTCGTTTCTGCTCTTTAGCGCCTGGACAGAAGCAACATGCGCCTCTATCATCTTAAGAAACGCACCGTACATGTTCTCAATCTCATCGCCTGTCCTGATCTTGATCTCATCAAACATCTTGGCAGACTTTTCAAGCTTCTCCTCATCGCCGTCGGAAAACCGCGACGAGGTGAGTGCCATCGTATTTATCGGAAGTATCAGATGGTACTCCGCCATATAGATACCTACACCGAGAATGAATATATATAATCCGATGAAAAGAGAAATCTGCCTTGTAGCAAATTTAAAAACCTCTCTTCCCGTCTCTTCTTCCGAGTACGGTGATATTCCGGAAAGGTCAACTCCCGAATAACTGCCTATTTCCTGCGCAATATGGACAGTATTTTTTCCCGTCTGAATGATTGCATCCCTAAACAGCATGGTACTGATAAAGATAGCGCAAAATGCGACAAGCCCCGTTGCAAGAGTAAGAAGGATAACAACCTTAAGTCTGAGCGATATTCGGCGGCTCTTTGCATTTCTCATAGTCTGTACGGTTTCACGCGTAAGTGGCGCCTGATGCCAATATTTCACATTTAATCTGTCGCGAACACGGGCAGGAATTATGAATGTGATCAAAAGAGCTATGAGCACGCTTATCATCTTATCCGCAACATCAACTATATAGTCGGCGATAAGCGCAGCCTGAAATGCTGACATCTTACCTGATTCATAAATTATCTTCAAAAAATTTAAGGACGCAGTCTCAGAGCCAAAGCCATAGATTATACCCGTGAGGATCGCACCGAGCACACCTCCGACAAAGCCATATATAAGTACTGCCAGAATAATCTTATAGAAATCTTTGAACCACTTTTTTTCATAAAAGACAGTGGTAAGTATAGCGATAAGAACATTTATCATGCTGTAGGAAATCGCTACGGAATCGGTAAAAATACTGTTTAGGAATGAACTGAAGAAACCGACAAATATGCCGGGAAGAAATCCTCCCAGCATAGATACGGTCATTGTACCTACAGAATCCAGATACAGCGGAATTTCGAAGTGACCGACAAACTTACTTCCACAAATGTTCATCATTATTCCGCCAAATACCATTAATGCAAGATAAACTCCTCTTGTTCCGGAATTATCTTTTCGATCATCAACTATGTTTACCATATCATCCTCGTATAGGTATATTATTAACTAAAAAACGTTTCTATTTATAATTTAGCACATATTTTTTAAACGTGATAGTTTGATCCTTATATTACTTATTGATTATCCTCCAAATCATCCATGTCATCGGAATCAAAACCTATATTCTGCATGCTTACGGTCTTGCGACGGATCCTTGCGGCCTCGGAAGCGTGAAGAAGGAAATCCTTAATCTCGCGGCCGTGCTTGATATTCTTCATAACAATTGTCTTATCCGTAACATCGGAAGTAAAGCATGTGATCGTTGACAGCCCAAATAATCTCTGCATGAGCGTTCTTGTTATCTCAACATCAGATACTTTGTACATATAACAGTCGTTTTCGCGCACTGTCAAAAAACCTTTGATGATCGTAAGGTCATTGTCTCTGAGTTCATATTTTGTAAAAGTCCACGGAAGCCCAAAGAGCAAAAGTCTTTGCGTCTCTTTGTAACGAATTTCTCCTTTGGTGCTCATAGACTCTTTATACTGTTCCGGATTTAAGATTTTTGCCATATTCTCTCTCCTTGAATAAATGAAATGTTACCATTTCAATTTACGCTTTTTTTCACTCAAGGTCAAATAGACTCCTCCGAACAAAGAGTTGCTTTGCAACTCTTTGCACACCTGCCTCAGATTTTCATGATACTTGTAACATCCTCAAGTATGCACTCGGGAGTGATTCTGCTCTCCAAAAGCGCATCTTTGGCGCTCATTCCGTCATAGAACTTCTTGATAAAGCCGTAGTTAAGGACTTTTACATCTTTACCGCCAAGATATGACGCAATCTTCTGACCGAAACCACCTTCAAGAATACCGTCCTCAAGCGTAACGATCACATCATGATCGGCACAGAGTTTATCTAACAGTTCTCTGTCGATGCCTGATGCAAATCTCGGATTGATGAGTGTAGCTTTTTTACCTGTCTTTTCCTCTATAAGCTTAGCTGTCTGAACACCTATATTGAAGAAATCACCAAGAGCAAGGATTGCTGTTTTCTCACCTTCTTCGCACACCTGGTACTTGTCTGTCTTATCATAATTACTGTCCACAGGATAGATCATGCTGTTAACTCCGTCGCAGGGAACAGCGATTATAGTCGGATGGTCGCTTTGCTCAATGCTGTACTCAAGCATTGCAAGGAACTCCTCTTTGCTTGTGGGTGAAAGATACGTAACGCCCGGAATGTTAGTAAACATGCTCATCGCAGATATTCCGATATGTGTTGCATCTCCCATTCCGTAAATCGATGTTGAAAAAAGAACTGTTGTAACGGCGTTTCCGTTAAGGCTGACATCCTGAGTCATCTGATCGTAGACTCTCTGTGCAAATGTAGCGTTGGTCACAAATACAGGTTTTCCGCCATTCTTTGCAATACCTGAACACATAGCAACTGCCTGCTCTTCGGCAATTCCTACATCGACGTAGTTTTTACCCATCTTGTTTCTCACATCCTGCTCGAGTCCGACAGCACCCGGAACAGCCGCAGTCATGCAGACAACGCTTTTATCCTTCTCAATCTTATCAAGCATATATTTTCCGAATATATCCTGATATGATTCACCGCTTCCGAAACTTACGCGTTCTCCCGTCTCTCTGTTAAAAGGCATGGAATAATGCCACTCTTCCTTGTTCTTCTCGGCAAGAGCATATCCCTTTCCCTTCTGCGTATGAACATGAAGGACAATGGGATGATCGATATCTTTAACTTCGTTTAATGCCTTGATGAGCGTCTCGATGTCATTGCCCTCTTCAACATATTTGTAATCAAGCCCCATTGCCTTGAAGATATTTACTTCACATGTTCCGCCGCTCTTTCGAAGCTGTTCAAGATTCTTGTAAAGTCCGCCGTGGTTCTCGGCGATAGACTGTTCATTGTCATTTACAACGATGATAAGGTTAGTGTCCATCTCACCTGCAAAGTCGATACCTTCAAGTGCTTCGCCGCCGCTAAGTGAGCCGTCACCGATTATCGCAACGACATTTCCTTTTTTACCCGAAATATCTCTTCCCTTGGCAAGTCCTGTCGCAAGGCTCACTGAAGTAGATGTATGGCCGATATAGAACATATCATGCTCAGACTCTCTGGGATTGGTAAATCCGCACACATCTCCAAAATGCGCATCATCTGTATATGCAATAGATCTTCCGGTCAACATCTTGTGCGTATAGGTCTGGTGTGCAACGTCAAAAACAAACTGATCCTTAGGCGAATCAAAGACATAGTGAAGCGCGATAGTAAGTTCCACCGCTCCGAAGTTCGGTCCAAAATGCCCTCCGATCTTGGTTGTTCTGTTAAAAAGAGCTTCTCTTACCTCGGCTGCAAGCTCTTTAAGTTCCTCCTGCGAAAGCTTTTTCACATCCTCAGGTCCTCTTATATTGCTAAGTAACTTATAATCCATAATATATCCTTTCCGATTGCTTTTTTGCCTGCAATCTCGTGCTTTGACACTTTGTTCATGATAAACCTGTACTGATATCACGAAACGTTATACCGAATTATATTACACAAAGCGCCATATATTCACAGCGTTCAGCGCAATTCTGCAATATTATAAGACCTGATCCAAATACTTTCTAACTATTTTTTGTCTTTTATGCTATCAAATTTTGTCCCATCTATTCCAGGTGAAGTTTTATAAAATCCTCAAATCTTGGAAGAATCAAAAACAATGATCCATATTGGCTTGCATTGACTATTCCTTTACGTTTTAGTCTATCCCGGTATACAGAAAACTTTGAAGTAGACATTCCCAATGCTTCTCTTATCAAAGTAACATCTGTTTTATGCGATGTAGCCATTTCTCCCAATACTAATTTATCTGTTTCTGATAACTCGCTCCAAATCTTGTTGTACACATATTCATCAAGATATTGGTCATATTCAGGAAGAATGTCCTCCAGACTTTTATCTTTATTATTCCACATGAGATATCCTAAAAGCTGAAATGCATAAGAATATCCTTTGGTCAACTTGGCCATTTCTTCTGCTTTCTCTTGTTCACAGGAAAAGACCTGCTTGTACTTAGCTATCATTGCTGTATAATTCAAAGGTTCCAAAACAACCTTTGGCGCCCTGTACAAAAAAGTCAGAGACTTTTCGTTTTGCAAATTATAGATATTCTCGTAAAGCCCTGTCATAAGCAAGTATACCGGATATTCCTTTCTCAGCAGGATCTGGAATGCTGCTGAGAATACTCTGATATTATCGTTTTTTGTCACTTCATCTATGGTTATAAGGATTTTTTTTCCGGATTTCTTAACATGCTCCAGCATCTTGTCAATAGCTATTTCAATATCATTAACCGGAGCGGAATTTTCCAAAGTAACACCTAGCCCCAATGCAGAAAAGTCCAACTTTGCCTTCAAAAACAAGGCATGCAGATCAGGTATTGAATATAACGAAGCTGCAAGCTTATCAAGCATATCCCTTTCCGGATTCAGTTCCACAGCTATCCATTGTTTGTCCTGCGTGAGCATAGAGGCTATGGTTGTCATCATAACAGTCTTCCCTGCACCTCTTACTCCTGTTATCATATAGACCTGGCTTGAAGGATTTTCACCCTTAAAATCGTCTAAGATCTGATTTGTCTGAGTAATTCTTGAAATAAATTCAGATGGTTTTTTCCCAAAAGATAATGTGAAAGGATTCCCCATTTTTATACCTCTTTATATATGATGTCTTTTATATCTTTTTATATCTATGCTTATACTTTATATCTTTTTATATCTTTAGTCAATTCCGGTACGGCTCGAGATTATCGCGTCCAAAGCAAAAACCGCTCCGCTACCGACACCACGGTAACAGAACGGTTCTTTTGATTAGTTGTTGTCATAAATATCTTCCGTAAATGTAAGGCTTCCTCTGTAACCCGCATAGGTTCTGTTAAAAATAAGCCTTTCATTTATGGGAAATGCACCGAGGATGAACTGAATCTCTTTTTCAAGCGCAATTTCTCTCTCGTTGCTGCTTCCTACAAGAAGCGTTATCTCTTTTTCCTCCTCACGGATTGCCTTGTTGATCTCGTACTGATCCGTCAGGAAAAGAACTTTCGGAGGCTTTGCATATTCAAGGTCCCGAATTTCTTTTTCTATCCTGTCCTTGTCCTCCTGTCTGAAGATTGGCTCGGATACTATCACCAGAACAGGTGTGAAGCTGTAATCATTCGCAAGATATCTTGTGTATCCGACAGCACTGTTTGCATCTGCAACAACAGCAAATCTCTTCCAGCTCACAACACCGATTGACTGTCCCAGATAGCTGTAGACGTAGTCCTCTTCCGCCTCGATCACATCCTCTACAAGTTTTTCATCAAGATTAAGTGCTTTCTGAACTGCTCTGATAAAATTAGTGGTATCTGTCGCGCCGACAAAGAGTCCCGGAATCCTGATACTTGGAACGCCGAATTTCTCCTCATACTTCTTGGCAGGCCCGTTGAAGAGCCACGGATTTACAATGATATTGAGCGCCGCACCGGAGCTCTTTTTAATATCTTCAATTCCCTGATGTTTGGTAAAAAAGGTATTGACCTTAAGTCCGAGCTTCGAAAGAATCCTATCGATCTCTTCAAGCGTGCCGCTCCAGAACGGATCGTGGTAAGGCACAATTCCAAAGATATTCACAAGCTTATCGTCCTTTGGGACATCTTTTTCAATAACCTTGTCGATAAATGTGTTCCAGATCACCTCATATCCGAGGTTACTGTCGCCTGCAAATCCGGGCGTATCAATCGCATAGACTTCGTGACCTTCTTCCCTGAATTTACTTGTGACGCTTTCGATATCATCTCCGATAATACCTGCGGTACATCCCGTCAGGACAAAAAAAGCATCGGCATCCATTATGTCAATCGAGCCCTGTATTGTTGTTCTTAATTTATTAACTCCGCCGAATACTACTTCTTTTTCAAGCATATTGCTTGACGGGATTGACACTCCGCTTACAAAGCATGAGTGTTTATGTCCCGACTGTCCCTGATCTGCTGCCGTTGTCTGCATACAGCATCCGGGACCTGAATGTAAAATCGGGCAGACTCTGTTTATCGCCCCAAGAACGGCGTTGATTCCCGCAAGAACGCATCCGCCCTTAGGATTTTCCATAATATGTGACATTAATCTTCTCCCCCTAAAATATATTTGAACGCATTTTCTTTGTACCATGAATCCTTGTAAGGGAGTTTTACATGCTTTGCAAGTTTCCTGTTAAATCCCGGATTTTCAAGCTGATCCGCAATCTTGTTTCCAAGAAAAAGAAGTCCGTCATATCCCATCGTAGGTCTTTTTCCGTCAAGAACGTGTGTAGTCGGAATTCCAAGCTTTGCCGCCCATTCGGGAACTCCTATAAATGCATCGGGTTTAAGTTTGTTTAAAAGATTAACCTGCTCAAATGGCTGCATATTGGCAATATCAACCACAAAATTCTTGTGAATATCGTTGAGGTACTCTATGTCAACCTGCGCATCGGCGTCATATGTCGGTGTTTCGAGTCCCACAAGTTCCATGCCAAAATCATCTATAAGAGCCGCTGCCGCAAAAGACCTTCCTGTTCCTCCGCATATGAATACTCTTTTTCCCTTAAGTCTTTCCCTAAGTTCCGCCACAAGCGGTTCAATTCTCTTATGTTCGGAAGCGATGATCTTCTCAACTTCCTCTTCCTTGCCGATAACCTTAGCTATGCCTCTGTACCACTTGTCGGTATTTCTTATTCCGATAGGCATTACTGTGTGTGAATAAGGTATCTCGTAGTCTTCCCAGAGAGTCTTCATAAACTCATCCGCAAATACTTTACAGATAGAAGTCGAAGCCTCCGCTGCCGGTATTCTTTTTATCTTTTCAAGAGAGCTGTAAAAAGGAATATAGTTGACCTTTGCACCCAAAAGATTTATCATACGCTCCATTTCTTTCTGATCGGCGAAACTGACTGTCGTAGGGGCAAAAAGATTTATGAGTCCTTTTTCTTTTTCAACTTTCTCTTTTTTCAAAATATATTTATTGATCGAAATAAATGCCGCATCAAACCCGGACGCACAAACTTTGGATTTGAAGCCTTCGCAGTGTATCGGAACCATTATAGTGTCAGGATAATCAGTCTGAAGATCCTGTGCTATCGCGTCAATATCGTCTCCAATGATACCTGATGCGCAGGAAGCATATATAAACGCAAGCTTCGGATTGTATCTCTCGACTGCTTTCTGAACAGCCTCTCTAAGCTTCTGCTCACCGCCAAATACTACACTCTTCTGATCTATATTTGTAACAATAAGTCTGGGATTTTTGACAACCTTGATTCCTCTGTGAATCTGTCCGACGCGGTACATATCTACCGCCATGATCGCACATCCGACACACCCCTGCGGAGAATGTGAAATAAAGACAGAATCCTCCAAAGACATAAGCGCCGCCATACTGTTTATCTGCTGACACTGCAGCCCCTGTGCAAAGCTCCTGTCTGCCCTTTTAAGACATCCCTTTTTGTAGTTTTCCGCAACTTCTTTTCCGGTTGTACCAAGATCGTTTATTCTTCCCGGGATGCTCTCCCTGACTCCCGAATACTGTATGTTTGGCATTTCTTCACCTCTCCCGAAAGATGCCGACATTTTATAGAAAAACCGGAGGTATATCATAACACCTCCGGCTCACCGGTCAGCATCGCATTTCTGTGATGCTCAAATCTTATCATAGTATGTCTTTTGTGAGAATTTGAGAAAACTTATCAGTGCCAATCAGCTGAGGTTATCACTTAGTGTGATGTCTCGCCGACTTTTGATCAATATTCGCTGTAATCTTCTGCTCAATCTAAGATGGATTTTCTTGCTACATTGACTAAATCTTTGCTTTTACCCTCTCTTAGGCACTTTTCCCTGTAATCTTACGCTGAATCTAAGGCAATTTTTCTTGACGCGTTGACTAAATTATTATGTTTCTTCTCTCTTAGGCACTTTTCCCTGTAATCTTCTGCTCAATCCAAGGTGGATTTTCTTGCTACGTTGACTAAATCTTTGATTTTCTCCTCTCTTAGTCACTTTTCCCTGTAATCTTCTGCTCAATCTAAGACAAATTTCCTTGACGCGTTGACTAAAGCATTGCTTTCCCTATCTATTAGTCAATTTTCCTGAAATTTGAAGAAATTTCTTTAAAGTAAAAAGCGACGCAAAAGATGAAATCATCTTTTGCGTCGCCTATAAATTCTACAATAATGGCAGTTTATTTTGTAAAAAGTGATTACTTTTATGCATTAACGATTTTTCCGAAGTCAGCCTTAAGGCTTGCTCCGCCGATAAGTCCGCCGTCAATGTTGGGCTTTGAAAGAAGCTCTGCAGCATTTCCTGCATTCATAGATCCGCCGTACTGGATACGAACTTCATCAGCTGTAGCCTGATCGTAAAGCTTTGCAATAAGCTCACGGATAAATCCGCAAACTTCCTGAGCCTGGTCAGCTGTAGCTGTCTCGCCTGTTCCGATAGCCCAGATAGGCTCATAAGCGATAAC
>ODAI010500315.1_pt1 | contig 19659 bp, 19 predicted proteins | sample 1539321 | NCBI WGS metagenome assembly ODAI01 (sample SAMN02144231, study PRJEB22623) | gut metagenome | biome: sheep rumen | host: Ovis aries | place: New Zealand
GCCTGCGGCCGCACGCATCGCCGTATCGACCGCCTGCACGGCCGTACCGATGATATGCTCATCATCCGCGGCGTGAACGTCTTCCCGTCCCAGATCGAGGACGTCATGAAGACCATACCCGAGCTGTCAAGCTGGGACCAGGACGAGCTGACCACTGTGGCGCATCTCGACCGCGTCACGTTGAAGGTCGAGATGGAGCAGGGCTTCGACTTCGACGAGATTCGCCAGATCGAGCGCCTGCAGAAGCAGCTCGAGTCCAAGCTCAAGGCGGCCCTGTCCGTCGGCATCAAGGTCAAGATCGTCGAACCGAAATCGATCCCGCGTTCTGAGGGCAAGGCCAAGCGCGTCATCGACCTGCGTGAAGGAGTGAACTAACATGATCGATCAGATTACCGTCTTCCTCGAGAACTCCGAAGGCCGCCTGGCGGCCCTGTGCCGCACACTTGCGTGGGCTAACATCAACATGCACTCCCTCGTCATCGCCGATACGGCCGACTACGGCGTCGTGCGCATCATCTGCGACGACCCGACGCGCGCCCTCGACGTGCTGAACGCGGCCGACTACCGCGCCATTTCGACTAAGGTCGCCGCCATCGGCGTTCCGAACGAGCCGGGCGGGTTGGCAAGGCTGCTTGCCACGCTCGACGAGCTCGACCAGAACATCGAATACGGCTACTGCTTCTCGATCAACGGCAACATGGCTGCCGACGTGCTGAAGATTAGCGGCGCCAAGGAGGCTTCGGAAGCAGCGAAAGCCATAGAGGCCGCGGGCTTCAAGCTGCTTACTCAAGCCGATCTTGCATAAGCGCATATTCGAAAAAAGCTCTTGCCGCAGGTGAAACACGGTACTAAGTACCGTGTTTCATTTTTTTAGACATAGCGACCGTTATTAAAGTTAACAATAGCTAATAAAAGTTAGCTATGGTATTGACTATAAAAAGTTTGATGTGGTAAATTTTCTTCTCGATTAAAAGTTTGATTTGACTAACTGGTTAGAAGGTAATTCCACATGAACCGTTCTGGCGTGGCCGCGCAGGCGAGCAGTTGTGCAAGGCTGTTCGCGGCCATTCTCTCGTTAACGCTCGTCCTCATGATGGCCGCACCCGGCATTGCCGCCCGAGCTTATGCAGATAGCGACACGGTTTACGAGACATGGGCCAGCTACAGCGCGGCAGAGGGAACGGCAGGCGTAACGTGGAACCTCGTCGCAAACGAGATGGACAAGCTCATCTACGGTGCGTATGACGCCTTCGAAGCCGGCGATGCCGACACTGCTTACAAATACATAAACGATTGCGCCTACTACGGCTGGTACGAGACCACCGGCTTCGAGCGCACCGTCATGGGGTCTATCGGCGGCGGCCGCGTCTCCGAGGTCGAGCTCGCGTTCTCTACGACGCGCTCGGCCGCGAAGAAAGGCGTGTCGCTCGAGGAGTTCAAGCAGGAATGCGATCATCTCTCGTCGCTCATCCACGAGGATGCCAACATCCTCGATGGCGTCACGAGCGGATCGGGCAGCTCGTCTTCTAACGGCGGGGCATCCGACTTCGAGCTGGCGACGGCCGAAGGCGTCACCATCTACGAGAAATGGTCCGACTTCAACGCGGCAAATCCCGACGCGAGCGTCACCTGGAACCTCGTCGCCGACGAGATGGACAAGCTGATCTACGGCGCATACGTGGCCTACGAGGCCGGCGATGCCGACACCGCGTACAAGTACATCAACAACGATGCATATTACGGCTGGTACGAGACCACCGGCTTCGAGCGCACCGTCATGGGGTCTATCGGCGGCGGCCGCGTGTCCGAGGTCGAGCTCGCGTTCTCGACGACGCGCTCGGCCGCGAAGAAGGGCGTGTCGCTCGACGAGTTCATGTCCGAGTGCGAGCACCTTTCGTCGCTCATCCACGAGGATGCCAACACGCTCGACGGGATTGCCGGCGTCTCGACCGACGAGGGCACGGCCGGTGGCGATGCATCCGCAATAGCGACGGTCGGCGGCGGCTACGGCAGCGCCATCGCGACCTTCATCGCCGCGTTCGGCATCATCGTCCGCGAGGGCATTGAGGCCATCCTGGTCATCGGCGCCATCATCGCCTACCTGGTGAAGTCCGGAAACAAGAAGAGTCTCAAACAGGTCTACATCGGCGCTGCGCTCGGCGTCGTGTGCAGCTTCATCGCGGCATGGGTGCTTACCGTCACGCTGGCGGCGGGCCAAGCCCCGCAAGAACTCGTCGAGGGTTTCACGGCTCTGTTCGCCGTCGCCGTCCTGTTCTGGGTCTCCAACTGGATGCTCTCGAAGTCCGAATCGAAGGCGTGGGATGCCTACATCCAGCGCCAGGTCGAGAGCTCGGTCTCGAAGGGAAGCGTCTTCGCCCTGGCGTTCACCGCATGGCTTGCGGTCTTCCGCGAGGGAGCCGAGGTCATCCTGTTCTACCAGCCGCTGCTCAACGGCGAGTACTCGGGCGCACTGTGGGCCGGTTTCGGTGTGGGCCTCGTGGTCATCGCCGTCATCTTCGTGCTCATGCGCTTCTTCAGCGTGCGCTTGCCGCTCAAGCCGTTCTTCCTCGCGATGTCGATCCTCATGTTCCTCATGTGCATCGCCTTCCTGGGCAGCGGCATCAAGGAGCTAATCGAGGGCGGCCTGATCAGCGCCACGAATCTCGGCTGGTTCCAGCAGAACGAGGTGCTCAACGTGCTTGGCATCTACCCGATTGCCGAGACGCTGATCCCGCAGATCATCCTCACCGTCATCACGGTCGTCACGTTCGTCATCCAAATCAAGCGCAACCGTGCAGCGGTGCGGGAAGCCGCCGGCGCCGCACACGGGAAAGCAGATCTGACGAGTGCGGCTGAAGCTGACGAGGTGGATGCCGTGACGCAGGCCTCGCCCGAATGGGATGGCGTGACGACGTGGGAAGAATACGAACGCGCCCGTGCAGAGGCGCAAGCGGCGGCCGAAGGAACCGCCGAAGCAAAGGGAACAACGGCAGGATAGGCCTGTCGAATTCCAGATAGTCCGCAAGGAATAGAAAGGGAAGGTCTATGAGAACCAAGAACATGAAGGCGCTTTTGAGCGCCACCGCAGTCGCGGCAGCCCTCGTGGCGTGCTTCGGCCTCGCTGCATGCGGAAGCTCGACGGCTTCGAGCTCTGCCGCCGCCAGCAACGCCTCCGCTTCTGCGAGCTCCCCCGCCGCCAGCACGGCCGCATCCAGCACGAGCGCGAGTGCCGCCAGCACGAGCGCAGCGGCAAGCTCCGCTGCCGCCTCTTCCGCAGCATCTGCTGCTGCAGCCCCGGGCGAGGCCGCCGGCTTCACCGAGATTCCGATCTTCGAGGATGAAATCGTCGACTTCCTGCATGTCAACGCCGTCTACTTCCAGCCGGTTCCCATGACCGACGGAAACGGTGTCGAGGGTTACGACCTGCACCTCGAGGCTGACATCTCCGCTGAGGAGAACGACTACGGCTTCGAAGTCGGTGGCTGGGTGCCGTATCTCACCGTCGACTACAAGGTTATCGGCTCCGACGGCAATACTGCTGCCGAGGGAACGTTCATGGAGATGAGCGCATCCGACGGCCCGCACTACGGAGCCAACATCGCCCTGCCGAACGCCGATACCTACACGCTCGAGATCACCATCCACAGCCCGGCGGACAACAACTACCTGCTTCACACCGATGCGGAGACCGGCCCTGGCGCCAAGAGCTTCGACGAGACCAAGTGGCCGCTCGTCGTCACCTACGAAGGCTGGGACTACACGCCCCAGGAGTGGTAATAGGCGTTTAGCGTCAATAAAGAAACGTCACTAAGGGGAGTTGGGCTGCACGCACGCGGCCCAACTCCCACGTTGCGCGTCAGGGGTTATCGGCTCGGGCTCTTGCATGAACCCGAGCCAGTACCCCCTGATGAGAAGGAAGGAGGGGCATGCTGACATATCTCATTTACGTCATCGAGGACCTTATCGCCACGGCATTGCTCGCCGGTCTCGCGTTGTCCTATGCGAGGGCTGCATGGGGAAAGGCCGGCTTGCGCGTTATCTTGGGGGGCGTCGTCTGCGGGCTTGCGATGTCGGTCGTCATGGCCGTGTTCAAGCAGACGACGAACCTCGTCGACACCGGCACGTGGAACATGCGCATTTTCGTCGTCGCAGTCGTCTGCGCCGTCGTGTTCATGCTTTGCTTCATCAAGCCCATTGCCAACAGCAAGGTGGGATCGACGGTCTCCCAGCTAGCGCTCTCGTTGTTCGTGCTCTGCCGCGTGTTCTACAAGGCGCCCGACGTGCTCCTCTATCCGTTCAACTTCAACTTGCCCGACGGCAATGTGCTCTCGAGCGATTTCGCCGTGCGGATCTCGGGGTTCGTGCTCGGCATCGCGGTTGTCGTGCTTGCCTGTCTGGCGCTGTTCAAGTGCTTGCGCGAGGTCGCGCGCCGGCCGATTGGGATCGGCACTGCCGCGGTCGTCGTGATAATCGGCGTCGTGCAGATGATGACGTGCGTCCAGACGATGCTTGCACGACGCATGATCGCCCAGAACCATACGCTTTTCCAGGTGGTGAAGTTCTTCTCGAACAATTCCCAGCTGTTCGTGTTCGTCATCATGGCGATTGCCCTGGTTCTGGCGCTCATGGTCATCGTCATGAGCTTGCGCGACAACGAGCCGTACCGCAACCCTGCCGAGCACCGCAAGAACAAGGCGAAGTGGCGCAACCGCCGACGCTGGTCAGTGTGCCTCATCGTGTGCCTCGTGCTGTCAGCTGCCACGATCACGGTCGTGAAGGACTACGAGACGAGGGGTCCCGAGCTTTCGCCTTCCGAGGAATGCGAAGTGCGTGACGGCAACGTGTACGTGCCTCTCGAGCAGGTCGAGGACGGGCATCTGCATCGGTTCACGTACGAGACGCAGGCGGGTTACAAGACGTCGCAGAACAACTACGTGACCCAAGGCGGCGTTGGGGTGCGCTTCATCATCATCAAGAAGCCCGGCTCGAGTGCGTACGGCATCGGGCTCGACGCATGCGAGATATGCGGCGAAACAGGATACTACGAGCGAGATGGACAGGTCGTATGCAAGTTGTGCGACGTGGTCATGAACATCAACACGATAGGTTTCAAGGGAGGGTGCAACCCGATTCCCGTCGAATACTCGATTTCGGACGGATACATAATCTTGCCGACGGACGCGCTCTCCGAATACGAGAAGACGTTCAAGTCGTAGAAGGAGGTGTGCCAGTATGTTTTTCCGAATGGTGAAAGGCGTCCTCTTCCGGCAGAAGGGGAAGATGGCGATGATCGCCTTTACGATCGCGCTGGGCGCCTCGCTTGCGACCGCCATGCTGTCGGTTATGTACGATGTCGGCGACAAGGTGAACCAGGAGCTCAAGACGTATGGCGCGAACATAACGGTCGTGCCGAAGGAGGCGTCGGTTGTCAGCGACCTCTACGAGGTGGAGGGCGCGTCGACGATCCCGACGTCGTACCTGAAAGAAGACGAGCTCGGTAATGTGAAGACGATCTTCTGGGCGTTCAACATCGTTGATTTCGCGCCGTTCGTATCGACTGAGGTGAACATCGACGGTCGCGATGTGACGATGGTCGGCACGTGGTTCAACCATCACATGTCGCTTCCCACCGGCGAGGAACTCGATGCCGGCGTCGTCAGCATGAGGTCGTGGTGGGATGTCGCGAGCGGGCGTTGGCTCGACGAATCGAAGGATGGCGATGCCGCCAAGATCATGGTGGGATCGCAGCTCGCCGACCAGCTCGGGGTTCACGAGGGCGACAAGGTGTCGTTGAAAGGCGATGCGAAGGGCGGTTCGTACGAGGTGGCCGGCGTTTTCGAGGCTGGCGGTGACGAGGACTCGCAAATCTACGCACCGCTCGACTTGGTTCAGGACATTTCGGGGACCGATGGGCTCATCTCGAGCATCGAGGTGAGCGCGATCACGACCCCCGACAACGAGCTCTCCCGCCAGGCTGCGAAAGATCCGAGCAAGCTTACGGTCGCGCAATACGAGACGTGGTACTGTACGGCCTACGTGAGCTCGATCTGCTACCAGCTCCAGGAAGTGATCACGGATTCCGTTGCGAAGGCGGTGAGGCAGGTCGCGGAGTCCGAAGGCGCCATCCTCGACAAAACGCAGCTGCTCATGGTCCTCATCACCGTTCTCGCGCTCATCGGTTCGGCGCTCGGCATCTCGAACCTCATCACCGCATCGGTTATGGAGCGATCGCAGGAAATTGGCCTCTTGAAAGCAATCGGTGCGCATGACCAGGCTATTTCCGCCTTGTTGCTCACTGAGATAATCATCGTCGCGCTTTTGGGCGGTGCAATCGGTTTCGGTGCGGGCTACGGGTTCGCCCAGATAATCGGCTATTCCGTGTTCAATGCGAGCATCGCGCTGTCGCCGATGGTCATACCCTTGGTCGTTTTGCTCGTCATCGTCGTGACCCTCGCCGGCTCGATTCCGGCTATCAGGACGGTCTTGCGCCTCGACCCGGCAGAAGTGCTTCACGGGAGGTAGGGCAGACATGAAACGACAAACGATGTACTTCCGCATGATCACGGCTTCGCTCGCGAGGCGAAAGTCGCGCATGCTCGTGGCGCTTCTTGCGATCACGGTCGGCTCGACGATTCTGGCCGGTTTGGTGACGGTCTACTACGATCTGCCGCGCCAGATGGGCGAGCAGTTCCTCGCGTACGGCGCGAACATGATCTTCGTTCCCTCAGCAGATTCCGAGGGAATGAGGAGCGAGGAGATCGACGAAGCGGTTGCGCAGATAGATGCAGATGTCGAAGGCGCGATATCGTATTGCTACGAGTCTGCGACCATCAACGATGCGCCCATCATCATAGCGGGCTGCAACCTCGAGGAGACGTTGAAGACGAGTCCGTACTGGCAGATCAACGGTGCGCTGCCGAGCGGGGACAACGAGATTCTCGTCGGCCTCGAGCAGGCGGAGTTCTTCTCGCTCGACGTCGGGGATACGGTGAGCATCGCCTATCTTCCCCCCGATGCCGTGCGGGAAGGCGAGCAGATCATCGGCGAAGTCGAGGGGAAGGTCTACCAAGATTTCACGGTCACGGGCCTGCTCGATACCGGCAGCTCCGAGGAAGAGTATTTCTTCATCTCGGATACGGACATGTCCGAGCTCATCGACTCCGATCTCACCTATGACGTGACCGAGCTGCGCGTGAACGCCGATGCTGATGAGCTGGCGGCTTCGGTCGAGAAGATCAAGCAAACGGTGCCGGGCGTGTCCCCGCAGCTCGTCAAGCGCATTACCGAGTCGCAGACGACCGTGCTCTCGAAACTGTCCGCCCTCGTCCTGCTCGTCACGATAATCACGCTCGCGCTCATCATGATATGCGTGGCGACGACGATGACCGCCGTCGTGACCGAACGGCGAAGGGAGATAGGCTTGCGCAAGGCGCTCGGCGCGTCCGACAGGTCCATCATGCTCGAGTTCATGGGCGAGGGCCTCCTGCTCGGGTTCATCGGCGGCCTCGTCGGTTCCTTTCTGGGGTTCGGGTTCGCATTGCTCGTGAGCACGAACGTGTTCAATTCGACGATCACGTTCTTGCCGGCCCTTATACCGGTGACCATCGTGGTTGCGCTCGCCGTTACCGCGCTCGCCTGCATACTGCCCGTCCGCAATGCGACGAAGGTCGATCCGGCCCTCGTGCTCAAGGGAGAATAAGGAGAATTCCATGGCTCTTCTGGAGTTGAAGAACGTCTACAAGATTTACGGCGACCTGCATGCGCTCGACGACGTCAACTTGACCGTCGACGAGGGCGAGTGGGTGGCAATCATGGGACCGTCGGGTTCCGGCAAGTCGACGGTCATGAACATCATCGGATGCATGGACAAGCCGACGCGCGGACAGGTGCTGCTCGATGGAAAGGACATCGCCAACGAATCGAGCCGCGGCTTGACCGATATACGCCGCGACAAGATCGGATTGATCTTCCAGCAGTTTCATCTGATCAACTACTTGACGGCGCTCGAAAACGTCATGGTTGCGCAGTACTACCATTCAATGCCCGACGAGAAGGAGGCCATGGAGGCGCTCGAACGCGTTGGCTTGGGCGATCGTGCAAAGCATTTGCCAAGCCAGCTTTCCGGCGGCGAGCAGCAGCGCGTGTGCGTTGCCCGCGCCCTCATCAACCATCCGGAGCTCATCCTCGCAGACGAGCCTACGGGAAACCTCGACGAGACGAACGAAAAGATCGTCCTGGACCTGTTCCGTCAGCTGCACGACGAGGGAACGACGCTCATCGTCGTCACGCACGATGCGGAAGTGGGCGCTTCGGCTCAGCGCGTCATAACGTTGGAGTACGGCAAGGTCACCAGCTCGCATGGTGACACGAGCTTTGGCAAGGCAGCACGTAAGGATGTGGTCTGATATGAGCGGAAACACGGTAACAAGGCGACAATTCGTCATATACGGAGCCACCGCCGCGACGCTTGCGGCATTCGGCTTGACGGGTTGCGGCGGATCGGGTGCCGGCGCTAGCGGCGCTGCGGCGAAGGGAGCGTACAAGGACGGAACCTACACGGGCCAGTCGAGGACGATGGACGCGAACGTGGACGGCGACGGATACGGCGTCGTGACGGTGACGGTGGAGAACGGGGCGATCGTCGACGTCGCGTTCGACGCCTTCATGCCCGACGGAACGCCCAAGGACAAGGATTACGGCAAGTCCGGGGGCAACTACGCGCTTGCGCAGAAAGTGCTCGAGTCCAAAGACGTGTACGCACAAGACCTCTTGGCTACGGGGGACCCGGAGGCCGTCGACGTCGTGACCGGCGCGACGTTTCTCCATGATCAGTTCGAGGAAGCCGCGAAAGACGCTCTCAAGCAGGCGCAGTAAGCCCTCAGGCGTTTTTCGCGTCATGTGCGGGGCTTCGGGTTTCGAATGGAGTTGAAATGCAAACGAGAAAGTTGAGCGCGGCAGCGGTCGTGCAAGTTGTCGTCGCAATCGTGTTCGCGGTTGGCGTGTTGACGTTCGCGGGGCCCTGCGGGGTGCACGATGACGGTTCGGTGAGCCCCTGTTTTGGAACGTCGCGCATGCTGACAGTGCTCGGGTTTTCCGCAGCCCTGCTATCGGCCGTGAGATTACTTGTCGGAAACGCATCGGCACGGCTCGCCCTCGACGTCGCAGTCGGCGTTGTCGGTATCTCGATTGCGACGGCGCCTGGCGGGTTTCTGGCATTGTGCATGATGGCCACGATGCGTTGCCATACCGTCATGCGGCCCTTCTCGATCGTTGCGGGCGTCGTCCTGGCTGTGGCGGCCGTGGCGGATGTTGCCATGGCCCTGCGGGCGCGGCCGAGCTCGAACGGGACGTCGGGGCGATAGCGCATGGACCTGAGAAAGCTTCCCGCAAACAACCTGAAGCGGAATGCCGGCCGCACGGTGTTGCTCGTCGTGCTCGTGGCGCTTCTGTCGTTCATGGTCTTCGGGGGGTCCGTCGTGGTGACCTCGCTCCAGAACGGCCTCTCGAGCCTCGAGGCGCGCTTGGGGGCCGATATTATAGTCGTTCCCCGAACCGCGAAGTCGACGACGGACCTCGAGTCTATCGTGCTCGAGGGAACGCCGGGCTATTTCTACATGGATGATGCGATCGTCGATAAGGTTGCCGCCCGGAACGGCGTCGAAAGGGTTTCGCCGCAATACTATCTTGCGACGGTGAAAGCCGGCTGTTGCTCCATGCCGGTGCAGGTCGTCGGCATCGATCCCGAGACCGATTTCTCAATCGAGCCGTGGATTGCGCGAAGCTACTCGCGAGATCTCGGCATTCACGACATCGTCGCTGGATGCAACATCACGGGAGCGCCGGGCTCGAAGATACTTTTCTACGGCGTCGAATGCACGATCGTCTCGAAGCTCGACGAGACGGGCACGTCGCTTGACAACGCGGTGTTCTGCAGCTCCGATACCCTCAAGGACCTCATACGCGGGTCGCAGAAACAGGGGATATCGGTTCTCGCCGACAACGATCCCGACAGCATCGTATCAACCGTGCAAGTCAAGGTCGCCGACGGCCACAACGTATCCGACGTCGTCGACGACATAAACCTCCACATGCGCGATGTATGGGCTGTCCAGTCCCGTGCAATGACGTCGGGCGTCGCGGACAGCATCGCGGGAGCGTCGACCGTCATCGGAGTCCTTTTCGCGAGGTTGTGGGTGCTCGCGGCGGTCGTGCTCGTCGTTGCGTTCACGATGATGGGGAAGCAGCGTCGCCGCGAGTTCGCGGTGCTTCGCGTGCTCGGGGCCTCAAGGCGCGCGCTGTCGGGCGTTGTCGTGAAGGAGTCGTTGATCGTATCGGCGATGGGAGCTCTTCTAGGCGTCATCGTCGCTGCAGGCGCTGTTCACGCGTTCGGGGGAACCATCGAAAGCGCGCTCGGCCTTCCGTTCCTTATCCCCGAGGTGGGCCAGCTCGCGGTGTTCGCGCTCCTGGCGTTCGTGGTTGCGATGATCGCAGGCCCCGCCGCTTCCGCAACGTCGGCAATGCGGCTTTCGAGAGTGGACATCGGCCAGATATTGCGCGAGGAGTAGCTTCATGGATGCATCGATAGTGCGCGTCGAGGACGTGACCAAACGGTACTTTCGGAAAAGCCGCGATTCCGCCCAGAACTTCGACGCCGTCTCGAAGGTCAGCATGTCCCTGCGGAAAGGCGAGCTCGTGGAACTCGTGGGGAGGTCGGGAAGCGGGAAGAGCACCCTGCTCAACATGATTGCCGGCCTTGTCATGCCGACCGAGGGCTCGGTGTCCGTCTGCGGCGAGCGGTTGCAGCTATTGGACGACGCCGGGCTTTCAAGGCTGCGCAACGAGCGCATCGGCATCGTGCCGCAAGGCCAGACGGCGCTTTTCAATCTCACGGTGGTGGACAACGTCAAGCTGCCGTATCTCATGTACCGCCCCGATGACGGCATCGAAGGCAGGGCATTGGAGCTGCTCGGGATGCTGGGCATCGACGATCTCGCCGAATGCTATCCAGCGGAGCTTTCGGGCGGCGAGCTGCGCCGCATGTCGATAGCACGCGCGCTCGCATGCAACCCTGACGTGATTTTGGCCGACGAGCCGACGGGAGACCTCGACGACGAGAACACGCGTGCCGTGCTCGGCATATTGAAGGATGCCGCAGCTTCGGGGGCCGCCGTGCTCGTGGTCACCCACGAGCAGGCGGCAGCCGAGTATGCCGATCGCATCCTGCGCATGGATGCGGGAAGGATCGTCGAGGAGGGATAGGGCTATTCCGCCTCGAGCAGCTCGATCTCGAAGGTGAGGTCCTTTCCTGCGAGCTCGTGGTTCATGTCGAACGTGATGGTCTCGTCGTCCTTGGCGACCACCACGCAGGGCACGGGCCTTCCGTCGGGCGTGGCGAGGACCGGGTGCATTCCGACCTTCAGCTTCTCGGAACCGGGAAGCGCCTCGTACTGCATGCGGATGATCTTCTTCGGGTCGGGCTCTCCGTAGGCATCGGCTGCAGGGATGCGCACGGTGACGGTTTCACCGACGCCCATGTCGCGCACGGCGGCGTCGAAGCCGGGTATCATCTGTCCGCCCATGCAGGTGAACGCGAGAGGTTCGCCCCGGTCGCGTGACGAGTCGAATTTCGTTCCGTCATCGAGCGTGCCGACGTAGTGCACCTTGACGTTCTTGCCTTCGTTGCTCATGATCGTCCTTTCGCGAAGAAATGAAAAGGGGCGCGATGCACGCGCCCCAGCGTGGTAGGAACTAGGGTATCACACGCTACAGCATGTGGGCGCGAAGCTCGGCGGCATCGCATGGCATGAGATAGCGCGGTGCGATGTCGAACACGGTGTAGGCACCGTGCTTGCCCTCGGCGGCGAGGCGCGCGACTGCGCGTGCGTACGCCGTGAGCACGCTGCCCGTGAACTCGGGGTTGGAATCGAGCTTCAGGGAGTATTCGATCACATGGGACGTCCCTTCGCTCGTGGTGCCGCTGCGCAGGACGAAACCGCCGTGCGGCATGGCTGCATGATCGCGGTCGAGCTCTTCCTGATCGATGAAGTTGACGGTGACGTCGTATTCGTCGAAATAGTTCGGCATGTTCACGATCTCCTCGAACACGCGCTCGGGATCGGCGCCGTCTTCGAGGACGACCCAGCATTCGCGCGTGTGCTTCTCGCGCGTCGTGAGCTCTGGGTTGCTTCCGGAACGCGCCGCTTCGAGCGCTTCTTCGACGGGAATGGTGTACTGCTTGGCGTCCGCGACGCCCTCTATGCGCCTGAGGGCGTCCGAATGGCCTTGGCTGATGCCGCGGCCCCAGAACGTGTAATCGGCGCCGTCGGGCAAGAACGCGTTTCCGAACAGCCGGTTGAGGGAGAACAGGCCCGGATCCCATCCGCACGATATGAGCGCCGTCGTTCCGTTTTCACGTGAGGATTCGTCGACGTTGGCGAAATGCTCCGGGATGCGCGCGTGCGTGTCGAAGCTGTCGACGACGTTGTACCACGTCGCATAGCGGGGAGTCTGCTCGGGCAAGTCGGTGGCGCTTCCCCCGCAGATGACGAGCACGTCTACGTCATCTGCCTTGCCGTCGTCGAGCTCGGCTGCCGGACGGACGGCGGTGCCGGGCAGAAGGGGCTTCACCGACGACGGGTCGCGGCGCGTGAACACGCCGACAAGCTCGAGGTCTTCGTTCTTCTCGATCGCGAGCTCCACCCCGCGGCCGAGGTTGCCGTAACCGAGGATTCCAATACGCGTCTTGCCCATGAGGCCTCCTATAAGCTGTCGTGTTCCATTTGCAGGAAAGGATAGCACGCGCGGTTTACGCTTCGGTAATCTTGACATGATGTTTTAACAGAAATCGGCCCGTCGAATCGCTCGCGCTTGGAGCGGTCCTATAATCGCAGGTATGTCAAATCAGGAGAGAAACAGAACGCGTACGGGCGCGCGTACGCGTTCATCAGCGCAAGCTCGCACGGCGGGACGCCGTCGTGCTGCAGGTTCCAGGCGAATGGCCGAACCCGGCTTTTCTACCGAAGCGCGCAGGCTCGAGGAAGAGCGCAGAAACCGGTTCTCGACCCAACGGGCGAATCCCGTGCGGCGCATCATAAACGAGTGGTTCGATCGCCTCATAGGCGCCGTTTCGGATGGAGACCTCGCCGGTCAGGATGAGGAGTACGCTTCGGGGCGCACGTCCCGCGACTTCGTTTGGAACACGATAGGCTTTGCGGCGTGGGGCATGGTGTTCCCGTTGCTCACGATCGTGGTGACCCAGGTGGCGGGTGTCGAACGGGCCGGCATGTTCTCGTTCGCGTTCGTGCTCGCGAACCTGTTGTACATCTTGGGCAACTACGGCGTTCGCACGTACCAGGTGTCAGACATAGACGAATACCATTCTTTTGCAGATTACCAGGTAAATCGAATAGCGACGTGCATAGCCATGCTCGTCGTGGGGTTCGTCATCTGCAAGGTGCTCGGATACGAAGGCGAGATGTTCACGATGTGCATCGGCATATTCGCCTACAAGGCGGTCGATGCGCTCGGCGAGGTCTACGAGGGGCGGCTTCAGCAAGTGGACAAGCTGTACCTCGGCGGCGCGTCGCTGTCGATCCGATCCGTCGCCGCGTTGCTCGTCTTCTCGATCTTCCTGCTCATCACGGGTGACCTCGGCATGTCGTCTGTCGCCATGACCGTTGCGGCGCTGGCGAGCTTCCTGTTCGTCACGTTGCCGCTCACTTTGTTCGAAACGCCCCGGTCCATGCCGCCCAACTTGAACAGCATCGGCATTTTGTTCAAGGAATGCTTCCCCGTGTTCCTGGCGCTGTTCCTCTACGCGGTCATCGACAACATGCCGAAGTTCGTCATGCAGGGCGCTGCGCTCCCGTACGAGAACCAGCTGTACTTCAACGCGCTGTACTTTCCGGCGATGGCCGTGCTCATCATAGTCGGCATGATCTACAAGCCGCTGCTCGTCAAGATGGCCAACGTGTGGGCCGACGATGCCAGGCGCAGTCGGTTCGACCTGATAATAGGCGCGATGGTGGCCGTCATCGTGGCCATCACGGTGGCGGGCGTCATCTTGATGGCTTGGATAGGCATTCCGATCATGAGCTTCCTGTACGGCTTCGACTTCGAGCCGTACACCCAGCTCTCGTTCATCATGCTTGCCGCAGGCGGCGTCACGGCGCTCATCGATTTCCTCTATCAGGTCATCACGATCCTGAGACGCCAACAGGTCGTCATGGGCCTGTATCTGATAACGTTCGGTTTCTCCCTGCTCGTCCTCATCCTCATGATCAACATGATGGAGCTCGAAGGTGCGGTGGTTGGCTATCTCATCGTGATGAGCATCCTTGCCATCCTGCTCGTCCGCGAGTACGTCGTGCAGCGTGTTAAGCTCGGGCGCATGCGTCGGCGCTCGGCCCGTTAGAAGGAGGTAGGTCGATGGGCGACCTCTCAAAGCTCCACATTGCCCTGTGTCAGGTCGAGGTGGTGGAAGCCCAGCCGTCGTGCTATGAAAACGCGGTATGTCAACTGATGATGCGCGTGAAGTCGACTGGGGCGCATCTGGCAGTCGTCTCGGGTCCGAGTTTCGACCATGCATGTCCTCGTCTCGTGGCGATGAACGGCGCGATCCTTGTCGACGAGGGCGAGCGTGCGACCGTGGCCGTGGCGGGGGAGCTCTACCACGTCGCCGTCGATCGGGGACGTGGTTGCCGGGACTTGGACGGGTGCGATTTCGCAGTCACGTCGGACGTGACGCCTTGGACGCTCGAGGGGAAGGCGAGCGATGCGCTTGCAGTGCCGACGATCTGCGCCAATCCGGTCGGGTCGTGTAACGCGGGAGACCGCGTGCTCGCGTTCGACGGGGCGTCGTGGGCGTGCGATGCCGCCGGCGAGCTGGTTGCGCGCTTGCGCGACGATTTCACGGGCGACTTCGCTCCGATCGAGTTGACGGCTCCGCGTGCAGGCGCCATAGCGCCTCCGTGCGACCTGAAGCTGCTCAAAGCCCTCGTGTCAACGATCAGGCGGTTCGACGCCCAAGTGTTGACCTGGCATCCGAAATGGGTCATAGGCTTGTCGGGCGGCTTGGATAGCAGCGTTGTCGCAGCTTTGCTCGCACTGTCGTTCGGGGCGGGTCGCGTGGTCGGATACAACCTCGCGAGCCGTTACAACAGCGCATGCACGAAGGGCAATGCGCATGCGCTTTCCGATGCGCTCGGCATTGAGCTGAGGGTCGGTTCCATCGAGAAGCTCGTCGAAGCGACCGGCGCGACGGTCGAGGAGTACGGGTATCCGCGCAAGTCGATGTCGGGCCTTGTCGAGGAGAACGTGCAGGCGCGCCTCCGCGGTCACCTCTTGTCGACGTTCGCCGCGCTCGAGGGCGGCGTCGTTGCGAACAACGGAAACAGGGTGGAGTCGGCGCTTGGCTACGCCACGCTTTACGGCGATGCGATCGGCGCATTGGCCCCTATCGCCGATTTGACGAAAGTGCAGCTATTCGATTTGTCACGAGATATAAACCGCGTGTACGGCAAGGAGGTCATCCCCGCAAACCTCATCCCGGAGATGGACGAAACGGGTCTGACGTGGGATGTGGCACCGTCGGCGGAGCTGGCCGACGGTCAGCTCGATCCCATGAAGTGGTGTTACCACGATTGGCTCGTCGGCTGTTTGCTCGACGGGTACCGCGATGCGCGCGGCTACGACGGAACGCACGAGAGCCTCTACGACGTCGCCTGCTCGGTCCTGGAAAGCTACGCGCAAGACCGCCTCGAAGGTGCGTGCATGGCGAAATGGGTCGACTATTACGGTCTCGGTGATCCGCAGGCCTTCGTGGACGACCTGGAATGGGTTCTGAAATCGTGTTGCAATGCCAGCTTCAAGCGGATGCAATCCCCGCCGGGCATCAGGGTGGCGAGCGTCGCCTCCGCGCGCGGGCGCGACGAGCGCCAGGGGTCATGCGAGCCGAGCGAGCGTTACCTGGAACTACGCGAGATGGTTCTGTCGATGTCCTCCATAGGCTAGAATAGCCAAAGCGCGGAAAACTACTAGGATTACGAGAGGCCTGCCATGAAGAAATGCGACCTGCACGACGTCATCGACGCGATTCGGGAGAACTACGAGGAATCGGATGAGATTTTCTTCACCGATCCGTCGAGGCGTATGCCCAACCGCAATGTCGTAATCGACATCCTGAAGGACATGCGCAACATCATGTTCCCCGGATACTTCACCGACGGCGCCCAGTCAACTCCCGATGCGAGCTATTTCGTGGGGAACACGGTCCTGCGGGTCGAGTACAAGCTCACGGGACAGGTTCGCGAGGCGTTGCATTTCCGCGACGGCGCGACGATGACCTCCGACGAGATCGATGAACGGGCTCAGGGCATTTGCAGCGCCATGCTGTGCAAGTTGCCGGCGATTCAGAAGATGCTCTACAAGGACATCCAGGCCGCGTTCGACGGCGATCCGGCCGCGCAGTCGAAGGAGGAGATCATCTACTCCTACCCTGGGTTCTTCGCAATATGGGTATACCGCATCGCACACGAGCTGTACAAGCTCGACGTGCCGCTGATTCCACGCGTCATGACGGAGTACGCCCATAGCCGTACGGGCGTCGACATCAACGCAGGCGCCGAAATCGGCGAGTACTTCTTCATCGACCATGCCACCGGCGTCGTCATCGGCGAGACGACGGTCATAGGAAACCATGTGAAGATCTATCAGGGCGTCACGCTCGGCGCCCTGTCGACGCGTGGAGGGCAGCGCCTGGCGGGCGTGCATCGCCATCCGACGATCGAGGACAACGTGACCATTTACGCGAACGCCTGCGTCCTCGGGGGCGAGACGGTCGTGGGAGAGGGTTCCATCATCGCAGGCAGCGCATTCCTTACCGAGTCCGTTCCCGCAGGCAGCCGCGTGTCGCTCAAGAACCAGGAAGTGAATGTCCGCGTCGTCGACAACCGTCCGATCGATAAGACGAAGGCCAACGTGGAACTCGTTTAGGGAGATGCCCGGATCTTTCCGGGCATCCAGAGCATCCTCGAGCTATTTGCGGTAGAACGACCGGTTGTTGGGCGTCTCGTCGACCTCGACCATAGACACGGGCAAACCTTGTTTCGTCAGGGTCTCGAATGCGTAACGGGCGAGGTTTTCCGCGGTCGTTCGGAACGGCAGGATCGTGAGCGAGAAGCCTTCGGATTCGAGGGCGGCGATCGTCTCCGGCTTGAGCGACCCCTCCTCGACGAGGAACGTATGGTCGAGGCTGTCGGCGAAGTCCCGTACGGCTTTCTTGAACACGCCGAAGTCGAGAACCATGTCCTTCATGGTTCCCTCGGCTTGGAGGTCTTCCTGCTCGATTTCGACCACGATTCGCCATCTATGGCCGTGGAGATTCTCGCATTTGCCGTAATAATCAGTGAGGAAGTGGGCGGAGTCGAAAGCAGATTCCGTTCGCAGTCCGTACATGAAAAGCCTCCTATACAAGTGTCACCATGTGATGGTCATTATGGAGCGTGCCGGTGCGGTTGTCGGGTGGACTGTGTGGTCGTTCATGAAACCACCGTTAACATTTACGTTGAAATCGATGTCTCGTTCCGTTCTGTTCAACACGACGAGTGCGTGGGAGCCGTCTGGGTTGGCGAACGAAGTGGTCTCGAGGTCGGTCGTGTAGCGCGATGTGAGCATGCGCACGGCGCCGGGTTTGATGAAACGGCTGAAATGGCCGATGTAGTGGAAGGGGAGGCGCACGTTGAGCCTTTTAGCCTCCAGGTCGTACATCATGGGCGCATCGCAGTAGTTCTTGCGATGGTTCGGGCCTCCATGCGAGTCGAGAAGGATGTTCCAGTCAATTATGCCGTTGGCGCCGGCTTCGAGGTCTCCGATGATCTCGTGTGCGTAATGCTCTGCGTGGCGGAGTTCCCAATAGGGGTCTCCGTCCGAAAAGAAATCGCAACCTTCGGTGAAGATGAGCTCGCGGTCTCCGGCGAGGAGGCTCGTGGCGGCAAGCGCTTCGAAATGATCGCCCGAGTACCAGTGGAAAGCGATGCCGTCGATCGCGCGTGCGGCGGCGTCGTCGCGAAGGCATGCGGCCGTGCGGTCGAATACGTTTTCCTTGTTGTGGTCCCAGATGAGGATCTTCACGTCAGAGAGGCCGCATGCGTCGAGAGCGGGCCGGAGGTGCTCGCGAACGAACGCGGCTTCTTCACGGGCGGAGTACAGGCACGATTCCCATGTCTGAATCGCCTGGGCCTCGTTCTGAACGGTTATGCGGCCGATCCTCACCCCGAGCTTTCGGTATTCGAGCAGGAATCGGCTTATCATTTGCGCCCATGCGTCTGCCGACGAAGGGCGGAGGTGGCCGCCGTGGAGCATGGACCGGTTCGTTTTCGCCCAGGCGGGAGGGCTCCATGGCGAAGCGAGCAGTTCCAGCTCGGGATTGACCGAGAGGGCGTCTGCGACGAGCGGTATGACGTAGGCGAGGTCGTCGTCGATGGAGAACCCCTCGAGCTTGCCATCGCGTGAATCGTTCGGATAGGAGCGTGGCGCGAGTGAGAAGTCGCAGCTTTGGATTGCGAGCCTGCACAGAGAGTACCCGTTGAATTCGGGCGCGAAGCAGCGTTCGAGGAACTCGCGTCGGTCCGATTCGTCCATCTGCGCGAAGACGTAGCCGGATGCCTCGGTGAGCGCCGCGCCGAATCCGATGATGTGCTGGAACGTGATTTGCGGATACACCTTGATCAGGTCCATCTCCGCATAACGAGGAAGCGGCTTTGCCGTCATGCTTTCGGGTTCGAAGAGCTTCGAACCGCATGTCAGGTACTTTCTCATGCAGAACTTTCCTGGCTTGGGTTATCGATTGCGCCGCTTATTGTATCCTAACGTCGAGTACTGTTGTCGGGCCGTTAGGAGCGGATATGAACATCGTATGCTTGGACATGGAAGGCGTGCTCGTCCCCGAAATCTGGATTGCTTTTTCAGAGGCGAGCGGGATTCCCGAGCTCAAGAGGACGACTCGCGACGAGCCTGATTACGACAAGCTCATGAACTGGCGCTTGGACATCTTGCGGGAGCACGGCCTCGGGCTCCGCGAGATTCAGGACGTGATCGCGAGGATCGATCCCATGCCCGGAGCGAAGGAGTTTCTCGACGAACTCCGCTCCATGACGCAGGTCATCATCATCTCGGATACGTTCGAGCAATTCGCTCAACCGCTGATGCGCAAGCTCGGCTGGCCGACGTTGTTCTGCAACACGCTCGAAGTTGCCGACGATGGCGAGATAGTCGGTTTCCGCATGCGTTGCGAGAAATCGAAGCTGACGACGGTTCGCGGCCTTCAATCGATTGGCTACGAGACGATTGCGGCAGGGGACAGTTTCAACGACCTGGCCATGATTCGGGCGTCCAAGGCGGGCTTCCTGTTCCGCAGCACCGAGTCGATTATCCAAGACAATCCGGACTTGTCTGCATTCGAGGAGTTCGACGACTTGCTCGGCGCCATAAAGGACGTGCTGTAATCCGATCGGGATTCCCTTGCGTGTCGCCCTAGCGCTTCGCCCGGCGCCGTCGCACGGACGCCTTCGACTAACCGCTCCTCGCCTCAACGCGGAAGGGCCACGCACTCGCCGCCCGCCCGGGCGTACCCCGCCGGGGCTACCCCCTCCCCTCCGATCC
>ODAI012690704.1_pt1 | contig 19659 bp, 17 predicted proteins | sample 1539321 | NCBI WGS metagenome assembly ODAI01 (sample SAMN02144231, study PRJEB22623) | gut metagenome | biome: sheep rumen | host: Ovis aries | place: New Zealand
AAAGAGGTCTTATCTATAACGCGCAAACCAAAGCACGCGAGAGCCGCTGCACCGATGCGCGGCAGCGTGAAGGCAATGCGCGGATAGCGGCGCATGCACCATTTCAGGAAATCCGCGGTGGAATCCCCCCGGTAAAGCGTACCGTCGAAATCGTAAACATCCATGGCCGCAAGTATAGCAAAACGGTTCGTGACGCCCCATCGGCCGCGTTGGCGGGAAACACAACAGCGATATGTTGACCGTCCGTGCTACAATGGCGCCATGAAGGTTGCAAACGACAACGCCTTCATCGCCGCGGTTTCGGCCGGGCGATGGCTCTAGCTTCAAGACGACCGCGCGCTTGAAGCTTTTCTGCATGCGAACAGCTTCAGCCGCCAAGGCTTGAAGCAATCCCACTTCTCCATCCTGTTTTTAAAACCATGCGCTCTGCGCACGACAGAAAGAAGACGACCATGCAGATGCAGCCCGCACAATTTGAAGCTATCACCAAGCAATTCGCTACGCTCAAGGAGCGTTCGCCCTTCTATGCCAAGAAATTCGCCGATATCGATCTGAGCGACGTGAAGACGCAGGCCGATTTCGAGAAGCTGCCTTTCAGCGACAAGGCCGACCTCCGCGAGGCCTATCCGCTGGGAATCGCCGCAGTGCCGCCCGAGAAGATCGTGCGCATCCACTCGTCTTCGGGCACGACGGGCACGCCCGTCATCATCCCCTATACGGCCAAGGACGTGGAGGACTGGGCCATCCAGTTCGCGCGCTGCTACGAATATGCGGGCATCACGCCTTCAGACCGCATCCACATCACGCCGGGCTACGGCCTCTGGACGGCCGGCATCGGCTTCCAGCTGGGCGCCGAGCGCCTCGGCGCCATGGCCATCCCCATGGGCCCGGGCAACACCGACAAACAGCTGCAGATGATGCAGGACCTGGAGTCCACAGTGCTGTGCGCCACGTCGTCGTACGCGCTGCTGCTCGCCGAGGAAATTGCAAAACGCGGCATAAAGGACAACATCAAGCTGCGCAAGGGCGTCATCGGCAGCGAGCGCTGGGGTGACAAGATGCGTGCGCGCATCGCCGACGAGCTGGGCGTCGAACTGTACGACATTTACGGTTTGACCGAAATCTACGGTCCGGGCATCGGCATCAACTGCCAGGCGGACAGCGCCATGCACATCTGGAGCGACTACGTCTACATCGAAATCGTCGATCCCGAGACCGGCGAGCAGGTGCCTGACGGCGAGGAAGGCGAGATCGTCCTGACCACGCTGCAGAAGGAAGGTGCGCCGCTCATCCGCTTCCGCACTCACGACCTTTCGCGTTTCGTGCTGGGCGAGTGCGCCTGCGGGCACAACGAGCATCCGCGCATCGACATCATCACCGGCCGCACCGACGACATGGTCAAGGTGAAGGGCGTCAACATGTTCCCCGCCCAAATCGAGGAGATCATCGCGTTCACCGACGGCGCATCGAGCGAATACCAGGTCATGATCGACCACATGAACGGCCGCGACATCATGACGGTGTTCTTCGAGACCGCCGCGACAGGCGAGGACAAGGAAGCCGTCGAGCAGCAGATGCAGGCGCTGTTCAAGGCGAAGCTGAACATGACGCCGGTTGCCAAGGGCGTTGCCATGGGCGAGCTGCCGCGGTCCGAGAAGAAGACGCGCCGCATATTCGACAACCGTTACTAGCCGGCGGTTGCCTTACAGGGCCCGCTCCCAGGGAACGAGCTCGTCGCCACGGACGAAGTAGGCTTGCTTCGCGATGCTTGCCAGGGGGTCGTCATCGTGCGAATCGGAATAGAAGCGCTCGATTTCGGCCCCCGGGAAAGCGGAGCGGAAGCGCGCCGTCTTCTCGTCGTTCGAGCAGTTGGGGCCTAGCACGAGGCCGGTGACTGGATCGACCTGGGAGGCGATCAGGATGAGCCCCCGCTTTTCGCAGACGCCGCGCAGCAGGAATTCGGGGGAGGCGGAAATGACGACGTCGCCGGGCCTCGGGCGGCAGGGGCCGGCGATCCTCTCTTCGTTGGCGCGCCAGAAACGTGCGATTTCCTCATCGATGGCCGGGACGTACCGCAAAAGCCGGTAGAGCACGCCTTTGAACCTCGTCTTGTCTATGACGCGCATGCCGAAGCAGGCGACGGCGGCGATTCCCGTTAAGGGCAACGTGAGCGCCGCGCGAGGGTGACGCCGTATGCAATGCCTCAGGAAATCTGCCGTCGAGTCGCCCCGGTAGAGCGTCCCGTCGAAATCGTAAACATCCATGTGGACAGTATAGAGGGTTGTGAGGGCTGCGAAGGCCGCGGGGCCCGAGCTCTGGGACCGATCGCCGGGTTCGATTGTTAAAGGGCGGTTACGCCAAAAAGCTTTTGCATATTGCCCTTGCGCGCCTTCTCTATTGTGGTAAAGTTTTCTCATGCTTTCGGCGTTTGGACATATCGAGTTTACGGGATCGCGCAAGCGCGCCGTCATGAGCGAGGTGCTCGCCATGCAGTGTACGCCCGCGTGCGCTGATTTGCTCACGCGCGAAACGCCCATGTCCCGCCGCAACGACTCCTTCACCGCAATCTATTATTATCGATACTGCTAGCACACGGGTTTCACGGGTGCTTTTTTTGTTGCCCGCAGAAGGTCGTGTGCGAACTTGTATCAGGCGCGGGGAGCGCCTGCGTGCCGGTGCCGTCCGGCGTATGCTCGTCTGGAATCTAATTGCCTAAGGCGCGTTGCCTCTCAAAGTAGATTGGAATCGCAATGATCTGGAAAATACTCGTTCTCATCCTGTTTGTCGCCATCGCGATCGGCGTTGGCGTGTATGCCCGCCGTTCTGCGTCGAGCGTGGACGGATTCGTCCTCGGTGGAAGGAACGTCGGTCCTTGGCTTTCGGCGTTCGCCTACGGCACGAGCTACTTCTCGGCCGTAATATTCGTCGGATACGCAGGGCAGTTCGGGTACCGCTACGGCCTGTCCGCCACATGGGCAGGCATCGGCAATGCGATTTTGGGGTCGCTTCTGGCCTGGTGGGTGCTCGGCCCCCGTGCGCGTGAGATGACCCATCGCCTGAAGGCGACGACGATGCCCGAGTTCTTCGGAAAGCGTTACAACTCCCAGGCGCTGCGCATCGCGGCTGCGGCGATCATATTCGTGTTTCTCATTCCATACACGGCATCGGTGTACAACGGCTTGTCGCGCCTGATCGTCATCGCGTTCGGCATCAACGTGCCGTACGAGTACTGCATCATCTTCATGGCGCTCGTGACCTGCGTGTACGTCGTCCTCGGCGGTTACATGGCAACGGTCATGAACGACTTCATCCAAGGATGCGTCATGCTCATCGGCATCGTCGCAGTCATCTGGGCCGTGCTCAACGGATACGGTGGATTCTCGGAGGCAGTGGTATCGCTGTCGCAAATCCAAGCAGAGGGCACGGCGATGCAGGGTGCTTACACGAGCTTCTTCGGCCCCGATCTGTTCAACCTGCTCGGCGTCGTGGTGCTCACCTCGCTGGGTACGTGGGGCTTGCCGCAGATGGTTCAGAAGTTCTACGCGATCAAGAGCGGCCCGGCCGTCAAGCAGGGCGCCATCATCTCGACCGTGTTCGCGTTCATCATTGCGGGCGGTAGCTACTTCCTGGGCGGTTTCGGGCGCCTGGCAATCGAGAACCCGGCAGCATCGCAGTTCATCGAGTACAACCCGAAGACCGGCGCAATCGTCTACGACTCGATCATGCCGGCTCTCGTGTCGAACATCCCGGACATCTTGCTCGGCGTGCTCGTGGTGATGGTCCTTTCGGCTTCGATGTCGACCCTCTCGTCGCTCGTGTTGACGTCGTCTTCGACGCTCACCCTCGATCTCATCAAGGGCAATATCGTGAAGAACATGAGCGAGAAGCAGCAAATTACCTGGATGCGTGTGCTGCTCGTCGTATTCATCGCGCTGTCTGCCGGTATCGGCATCATTCAGGTGCAGGGCTCGCTGCCGTTCATTGCCCAGCTCATGGGTATCTCGTGGGGCGCGCTTGCCGGCGCTTTCCTCGGCCCGTTTTTGTGGGGCCTGTACTCCGGCAAGGTGTCGAAGGCGTCCGTGTGGGTCAGCTTCATCGTGGGCGTGGGGCTTACGACCGGCAACATGATCTCCGGGTTCGTAGGTGCGCCGTGGATCGCTTCGCCCATCAACGCCGGCGCGTTGGCCATGATTCTTTCGATAGTCATCGTGCCCGTCGTGAGCCTGTTCACCCCGAGCGTGCCGTTTGAAATCAATCCTCCGTCGCCGAAGGGCGCCGGCGACCTCGCCTTCGAGGCCGCGACAGCTGGCCAGGAGATTTCAGCCGAGACCAAGGGCAAGGGCATCGAGGGAGCAGCCGCCGACGAGATAGCCATTCCCGTGAAGGGGAGGCGCGAATAGTCAGAAGGCTTGCGAAGCCCGCCGGGCGTTGTCCCGGCGGGCTCGTGACATGTGGCGGTCTGCCCGAATGCGGTTCGGGTTGCGCGGCGCGGGCCGATAGGATGCGGATGTCGTGGCCACCGCGAGCGGCCGCGGATCGTCCGTCGGGCATGTGGCGAGCGGCCGCGGATCGTCCGTCGGGTCGCCAAGCGCGTTCCTGCCGCGATATGTCCGTCGGGTCGCCAAGCGCGTTCCTGCCGCGATATGTCCACAGATAAGATAATGCACTTCTCCGATATTCAGACATGCCGTTGCTTTCGCGGCATAATATCGAGGATGTGCGTTGTGCGCGGAGGCAAAATGGCAGGATATGCCCGAAGTGCGCCCGTTCTTCGGGCATATCCTGCCAGGCCACAGCGCACATCCTCGATATTATGCCGCGAGTTTATGAGTGTGGCATTATATACAAGAAGTGCGCTCTCGCTCGTGGGCGGCGATGGCAGGATATGCCCGAAGTGCGCTGTATTTGCGCTGTAGCACAGGAAAGACGGAGCGGCAAGAGGCCGCAGAGGCGGCGCGAGCCGCCCGGCGACAACCAGGCGGCTCGCGGCAGATGCCGGCAGCTGGCGTTACTTGCAGGCGTCGGGGTCCGACATCGACGCCTGCCGATAGGTCCCTGCTAGTCGGCGATCTTCTTGCCGACGGTGTTGCGCAAGACGATGAGCGCTCCGATGACGAGAACGGCCCCGATTGCGAGGCAGATGAACGCGTTCTGGACGAAGCCTGCGATTATGAAGCAGACGAAGGAAATCGCGGCAACCGTGAGCGCGTAGGGAATCTGGGTCGAGACGTGCTCGATGTGGTTCACGTTCGCGCCGGCCGACGCCATGACCGTCGTGTCGGAAATCGGCGAGATGTGGTCGCCGCACACGGCGCCAGCGAGGCACGCGGAGATGCCGATGGTCATAAGCGTGGAGGTCGGGTCGAACACGGCGACGACAATCGGAATGAGGATGCCGAACGTGCCCCAGCTCGTCCCCGTCGCAAACGCGAGGCCAAGGGCGACGAGGAAGATGATCGCGGGAAGCATCATGTACAGGCCTTCGGCAGAGCCCTCGAGCGCGTCATGCACGAAGATGTCGGCGCCGAGAGCGGAAGTTGCGAGCTTGAGCGTCAGGGCGAACGTGAGGATGAGCATTGCGGGGACCATGGCCTTGAAGCCGCTCACGAAGCAGTCGGTTGCCTCCTTGAAGGTGACGACGCGGCGAATGAGCAGGTAGATGAACGTAACGAGCAAGGCGATTACGGAGCCCCACGGCAGGCCGACCGAGGCATCGGTGTTGCCGAATGCGCCCGACAGGTCCATGTACACTTCTGACTCGGGATCCCAGAACCCGCCGACGTACAGCATGCCGATAACGCAGCAGATGATGAGCAGGACGATGGGAAGCAGCAAGTCGAGCAGCGAGGCGTTAGGCTTCTCGACGGGCTCCTCGCTGCCGAGCGATCCGAGCTCGCCGGAGTGGTACGCCTCCATCTCGGCTTTGGCCATGGGGCCGTAGTCGAAGCCCATGATGATGAGCGCGACGAGGAACACGATTGTCAGAAGCGAGTAGAAGTTGAACGGAATCGCCTGGATGAACAGCTGGATTCCCGACACGCCGTCAATGCCGTCGGCCGTGGACGAAACGGCGGCAGCCCACGAGGAAATCGGGGCGATCATGCAGATCGGCGCAGCGGTAGCGTCGATGATGTACGACAGCTTCGCGCGCGAAACGCGCTCGGCGTCAGTGACGGGGCGCATGACGGCGCCGACGGTGAGGCAGTTGAAGTAGTCGTCGATGAAGATGAGCACGCCGAGCAGGAACGTGGCGAGCTGGGCGCCCACGCGCGACTTGATGTGTTGCGCCGCCCAGCGCCCGAACGCCGCAGAGCCGCCCGCCGCATTCACGAGCGCGACCATAATGCCGAGCATGACGAGGAAGACGAAGATGCCGGCGTTCCAGGGATCCGAAATGGCGTTGATGAAGCCGACCCCCATGGCGTCCTCGCCTTCGCCGATTTCGCCGAGAATGAGATAGTTGAGCGTGTCAACCGGGTTGAACTGGGCGAGCAGGAGCGCGCCGACCAGAATACCGACGAACAGCGAGCTGTACGTCTCCTTCGTAATGAGCGCAAGCACGATCGCGACGATCGGCGGAACAAGCGCCCAGAACGTTCCAACGAATTCCATATGAACATCCCCCTAACGGTCGTGCAGGCCATGGTCTTTCATGGCCTGTCGAGTCCGCTTGGGGCGTCAAGCGGTCGCATGGGCCATGATAGCTCTCCACCTTGCGAGCGGCAGTGTGCAGGATGTTATCCTGCACCCCAGATGCGCCACCTGCGGAAACCGATGGCGTTCTTCGGCGGCATCCCCTTTCGCCAATGCACCTTTCCGGGTTCATGGTCTGCGTGCGTCCGCTTGCCCATGCGTTGGTTACTGATGAAGGCCGCGCCTCTATCATGCCTGCTTGTCAATGATTTCCATATTATATACGACACGTTTGTCGCGCGTTGCGACAAACTGTACGAAGGTGAGAGCGATGTCCGGGCGGCGGCGGACGCCATGCCTGCGGTTGCGGTGGCGCGGCAATGCTGCGATTCGCAAGCACGTCCATGCGCACGACCAGCATGTTCATGTCCCAACAATTGTGCTCGTCAAATAAGATTCGAATTAGGGGCTTGCCTGAAATTGCTTTGAGGGACACAATATCAATGCAGCAGTTGTCAACTCCATGGCCAATCGTGCCAAAACGTCAATTATTGGCGCGGCAAAGCTGGTCATGCCGATGCTGATAGCTGAGTTCTGACAGGCGAAGTTTGGCCTGCGTTATTGGAAGTGAGTGAACATGAAGTTGAAGGCATCGGTGGATTACGGCGTACGCGCCGTGATGTATTTGGCGATAAAAGGGGACACCTGCTCTTCGCGCGAGATCTCCGAGGAAATGGCAGTTCCGCGCGACTACCTTATTCAGTTGGCGCTCCGCCTGCGCAACGCGGGCATCATCAAGGCGCGTCCCGGCAAGAACGGCGGCTACGTTTTGGCCCGCCCTGCCTCCGACATCACCGTCGGCGATATCCTCGATGCGTTCGACAGCGATCTGAAGCACGTGCGTCAACCTATGAAGAAAGGGCGCGCGGCGAGCAAGAACGCGGCGGTTGTTCGCAATCTGTGCCTGGCGGTGACGGAGAGCCTCGACAGCTATCTCGGCACGATTTCCGTCCAGGACCTGCTCGACATGAGCGCAAACGGCGAATCGGCAGACGAGGTCATCGCGAGCGCGCTCGAGCGCGAGGTCGAAAAGCTCCGCGCTAGCTAGGATTGCGCGAGAAGCGTTTCGGGAAGCAATTGACGGCGGGGGTCACCATCGGGTGGCCTCCGCCGTTGTTTTCAGGTGACGCGCGGCGTTCCGGGCGCGCGTTGGCGCACGTTGCTTTCCGACAGCATGGCGTTCTGGCCACGAGAGGTGTTTTCTGGTATCGTTTTCGCAGTTGGTAAACACGATGGAAGGACGAGCTTGAAGGTTCGAAGATCGAAACCTCACAGTTGCTAGCCTTCCAGCTTCCCCTGCGGCGGCTGGATGGGCGGCCGCTATTCTCTGATAGGGGAAGAACATGATATACCTTTCGCAAATGATGGGAAAACCCGTCCGCGATGCAGCAGGCGAGGAGCTCGGCGTCATATCCGACCTCGCCATTTCCACGGGAGAGGTGTTTCCGCGCATCACGAGCCTGGCGTTCAAGGGGCCGGGCAACGTGCCGTTCATGATCTCGTGGCGCAAGTACGTCGGCTCGTTTGACGACATCGAGGAAAACGGCATCACGCTCGCCGTCGAGGCCCCTGACATCAGGTTCAGCTACCTTCAACCCGAAGAAGTCCTGCTCGCACGCGATTTGCTCAACAAGCAAATCGTCGACACGCAGGGGCTCAAGGTCGTGCGCGTGAACGACCTCAAGCTGTCGGAATCAGGTACCCAGCTGCGCCTGCTCGGCGCTGAAGTGGGCATACGAGGCATCTTGCGCGGCCTCGCCCCCTGGGTGGAGAACGCGACGCTTGCAATATCGAAGCTGTTCGGGCGGCGCATCGACGAGCGCATCATCGCATGGAACTACATGGACCTGCTCGACCGCGACTTGTCGGACGTGCAGCTCTCGGTTACCCACAAGCGCCTCGACGAGCTGCATCCCGCCGACGTTGCCGACATTCTCGAGCAGCTCGATCCCGCCAAGCGCGCCGAAGTGTTCAAGCATCTCGACGGCGACCAGGCGTCCGATGCCGTCGCCGAAATGGAGGACGAGATCCAGGCGGATTTCATCGAGGACCTCGACGAAGAGCGGGCTGCCGACCTTCTCGGCGATATGGACCCGGACGACGCCGCCGATATCGTGCGTGGCCTCGACCGGGAAAAGGCCGAGACGCTGCTGCGCCTCATGGGCCGCGACGCCGTCAGCATACGTCGGCTCCTCGGCTACAAGGACGGCACGGCGGGCGGCATGATGACGACCCAGTTCGTCGCCGTGAGAACGGGCGATACCGTCAGAAGCGCCATCGAGACGCTGCGCGGCATGCCCGAGGATGCGCCGTCGGTGCACTACGTCTACGTGCTCGACGACGACAAGCGTCTGGTCGGCGTCGCGTCGATGCGAACGATCGTGCTGAACGAAGACGATGCGCTCATGGGCGACATAATGTACGACGAGGTGATCAGCGTCACGCCCGACGTGGAGGAAGACGACGTGGTCGCCGACATTTTCAAATACGAGCTCACGGCGATGCCCGTCGTCGACGAGGCGGGGGTCTTGCTGGGCATCATCACCGTCGACGACGCGTGGGACGCCATCGAAGACGACAAAACGCTCGAGACCACGCGCGCCAACTGGCTGAGGTACGCCGGTTTCGCGCTCGTCGCGGTACTGTTCCTCGTCTTGTACACGCTCGTGCTCGTGCAGGTGTTGCGATGAGCGAAGAAGAATCCGGCAAGAGCAAGCTGCTCATAGCGCTCGCGGCGCTCGGCCCCGGCATCGTGACGGCGATGGCGGGCAACGACGCCGGAGGCATTTCGACCTATTCGACTGTTGGCGCGAAGTTCGGCTACGCCACGTTGTGGGTCATCCCCGTCATGTGCGTGCTCCTGGTCGTCGTCGAAATGACGGCGTCGCGTATGGGCGCGGTCACGGGAAAGGGGTTCGCGGCGCTCATTCGGGAGCGCTTCGGCATCCGTCTGACGGCGCTTGCGATGACCGCCCTGCTCATCGGTAACATCGCAACCACGTTCTCCGAGTTTGCGGGCATCGCGTCGGGAATGGAGATGTTCGGAGTGTCGAAGTACCTCTCGGTTCCCGTTGCCGCCGTCGCAGTGTGGCTGCTCATCGTTGGCGGAAGCTACAAGCGCGTCGAGAAGGTGTTCCTCGTCCTTTCGCTCGTGTTCGTCACTTACATAGTGGCCGCCGTCATGGCGGGGCCCAATTGGGGGGAGACGCTCTATTCCACGGCCAGGCCGCACGTGCTGGCCGACCAGAGTTTCGTGTCGCTCGTCATCGCGATGATCGGCACGACCATCGCTCCGTGGATGATGTTCTTCGAGCAGAGCAATGTGGTCGAGAAAGGCCTTTCGCCGAAGGACTTCTTTGCGCAGCGAGTCGACGTGGTCTCGGGCACGGTGGCGGCGTGCGTTGTGGCGTGGTTCATCATCGTGACAACCGGGACCGTCCTTTACCCTGTCGGCGTTGAAATCGACTCGGCCGCCGACGCGGCCCGCGCCCTCGCCCCCATTGCAGGGCCCTATGCCGAGGCGCTGTTCGCGGTCGGCCTGATCGCGGCGTCGTTCTTGGCGGCCTGCGTCTTGCCGCTCACCACGTCGTTCGTCGTGTGCGAGGCGTTCGGCTGGGAGGCGGGCGTGTCGTTCTCGTGGCGCGAGGCACCCATTTTCAAAGGCATATTCACGTTCGTCATCGCCTTTTCCGCCATCGTCGTGCTCATTCCGAACGTCGATTTGATGGGGGTCATGCTGACGGCGCAGTTCACCAACGGCATCGTGCTGCCCGTGCTTCTCGTGTTCATGGCGCTCATCGCGGCGGACAAGCACATTATGGGGGCGTATCGGCTCGGGCGCGTGTCCCGTGCGCTCATCTGGCTGACCGTTGCGATCGTGACCGTGCTGACCGCGGCGTTGCTCGTCATGCAGGTGCTCGGGCTGTAGCGGCGGTTCGCCAAGCCTGGGCCAATTGCTGCCGCGCTTTTACGGCGGTTCGCCAAGCCTGGGCCGGACGCTACCGTGCCTTCTAGCGCTCGTCTATGTTGACGTATTCGCGCACGCCCGAGAAGGTCGCCTTGTAAGCGGGGCGGATGATGCGCTTGCCCGAAACGATTTCCTCGAAGCGGTGAGCTGCCCAGCCCGCTATGCGCGAGCATGCGAACAGTGGCGTGAACATGTCCTCGGGTATGCCGAGCATCGCGTAGACGAAGCCAGAGTACATGTCCACGTTCGCGCAAACGTCTTTTTTCGTTCCCTTCACGTCGCGCAAAATCTGGGGGGAGATGCGCTCGATGGACTCGAGGAGCTTGAACTCGCGTTCGTATTCGGTGCCTTCGGCGAGCTGCGTTGCGAAGTGCTTCAATATGACGGCGCGCGGGTCGGATTTCGTGTACACGGCGTGCCCCATGCCGTAGATGAGCCCGGAGTGGTCGTACGCTTCCTTCTTGACGATTTTCGTGAGGTAGTCGGCGATTTCGTCGTCGTTTTCCCAATTTGAGATGACCTGCTTCGCCTCGGCTTGCATCGCGCGGACTTTGTGGTTTGCGCCGCCGTGACGACTGCCCTTGAGCGATCCGATTGCCGCCGCGTACGTGGAATAGGGGTCGGTGTCGGCCGACGAGAGCACGCGGGTGGTGAACGTCGAGTTGTTGCCGCCGCCGTGCTCCGCGTGGAGGCAGAGCATGATGTCGAGCATGCGGGCCTCGTCGGCGGTGTAGCTGCGGTCGGGCCTCAGCATCGAAAGGATCGTCTCTGCAGTCGATTCGCCGGGCGTGAAGTGGTGCATGATCAGGCTGCCGTGGTTGAATCGGGCCTGTTTCGCGTAGTAGGCGAGCACCATGATGCGCGGCAGGCGGGAGATGATCGAGATGGCCGTTTCGATTTCGTGTTGGAACGTGCGTCGCTCGGCCTCGAGGTCGTATGCATAGAGAAGCAGGATCGACTGCGCCATGAGGTTCATGAGGTCGGGGGACACGTTGCGCATGATGAGCGACGAGGTGAATCCGTCGGGAAGCTCGCGCTGGGCGTCGATGGCCTCGATGAACTCGTCGAGCTGCTCGTGGTTCGGCAGGTGTCCGAGGAGGAGCAGGTAGACGATCTCCTCGTAGCGGAAACGCCTATCGTCGTCTCCCAGCAGGTCGTACAGGTCGTAGCCGCGGTAGCGCAGGCAGCCCTCGTCGGCGACTTTCACGTCGTCGGAGATTACGTAGCCGTGCACGTTGGCGATGTTCGTGACTCCGGCGAGCACGCCCGAGCCGTCGGCGTTGCGCAGGCCCCGCTTAACGTCGAAGCGCTCGTAGAACGAGGGGTCGACTTCGTTGATCGTCATGAATCGGTCGTAGAGCTCGAATTGCTTCTTCTCAGCCATGTGGTGCCCTTTCGATTGAAACGTCCGTTAATCCTAGCATGCGGGTAGCCAAGTGGCGTTTGATGCGGGAGACACTCCACAAACTGCGGGAAAGTCGCGCGGGGTTGTTGAACGGATGCAGGGCAGCCGAAGCGAACGCGCGCGAAACAGCCTATGCCGGTGTCGGTGCGATGTGATGCGAAACTTGTGCATTCCGTGAGCGCGTGCAAAAAAACCGTTGACACGTCGATGGCGGAGTGGTTGAATAATCGAGCTGCTTTAAGCGCGCCCTTACCTCAGCTGGATAGAGGACCTGACTACGAATCAGGGCGTCGTAGGTTCGAATCCTACAGGGCGCGCCAGCTAAACACACAAGTCGCTTCGGCGACTTTTTTGTTTTCATCGGCTGTTTTAATAGCGGCTTGATGGCGGCTTGATGGCGGTCCAGGGCTGTGTTTCGGGTCGTGCATTCAAAATGCGGGCTATGTTTCAAAATGTGTGTCCGCCCGGATTATTCAGCGCCTGTATTCCGTGGGCATATGGAACTCGCTCCAGACGATTCCCGAGCCGTATGGGCATCGGGCCTTTTGATGCACGTATGCCCAAAAGTGTACATATTTTCGAAATGCGATGACTAAATATCGAGAAATAGCAGGTCACGGAAATTGCCCTGAAAAAAATGTACACTTTTTCAACGGGATCCCGAGTTTTCTGCAATTTGGTTGTCGGTCCTACAAATCGAACAGGCCCGCTGCACCTGTGTAGTCGACGAATTCGCGGTAGACCGCGCGGCGAAGCGTTCCGAATGTTTTCGGGTCGCGGCCGCCGATGGGTTCGCCGTCGAGCTCGCAGGCGGCAACGCAGAAATGGCCCGACGAGGTGACGATGGCCTCGTCGCAGTCGCGCAAGTCGTCGAGCGTGAATGCGCGTTCGACGACGGGGACGCTGTTGCGGTAGCAGTGCTGGATGAGGTGGGTCTTGGCGATTCCGCGCAAAATGAACTCGTCGTTGGGATGCGTGTAGAGCACTCCGTTCTTCAAGATCGAAATGTTCGAATGCGCGCATTCGGTCACGACGCCGTCACGGTGGAGGACCGCTTCGTCGGCACCTGCGCGATGCGCTTCTTGCGAGTACTTGACGGCGGGCATGAGGTTGAGGGTCTTCACGTTGCCGTACGCGAATCTTCTGTCTTCGAGCGCGATCAGCTTGAGCGGCTGCCTCGGGTCGGGGATGTCCTCTTGGCGGACGAGCGCCCAAAGCTTTCCAGCCATGTTCTCGTCGTAAACATGCTCTCGGGTCGCGGCGCCGCGCGTTACCTGCCAGTATACGAACTTGGTTTCTCCCTCGACGCGCGGGACGAGGTCGGCGATGAGCGACGCGAGCTCGCCTTTGCTCAAGGGAATTTTGATATCGAACGAAGCGGCGCTCGTGAAGAACCTATCGAGATGGTCCTCGATTGCGAAGGCGGTATTGTTCGCGGCCATCGTGGCGTCGTAAACGCCGTCTCCGAAGAAGTGCGAGCGATCGTTGAATGGAATCACGAGCTCGTCGGGCGAGCCGATGCTTCCGTCGTAGTAGGCGATGCTGTCCACGCTGGTCTCCTGTCTCAAGTTATCGTATGAAAAAAGCCCCCGGTGCGGGGGCTTTGCCTTTCGTGGCGGAGGAGTAGGGATTCGAACCCTAGAACGGCTTGTGGCCGTTACTCACTTAGCAGGCGAGCACCTTCGGCCTCTCGGTCACTCCTCCTTATGCAAGGTAGCATTGTACCCGAAGCGCGAACCATGTCAACGAAACTCGACGAAACCAACGAAATGAGGACAGGATGCTGCGGCCTGTGGCCCCCGTACGCCCGCGCCCCCGCGGCTGTCCAGTTTCAGGACATAGGTAAGCCAATAGTTTCAGGACATGGGTAAGTCGGAAACGTAAGCTTTGCAGAAAACTCTAGGTAGGGGGTTTCTGCATGCCGTGGAAGGAAACCTGTGTGACTGAGCAGAGAAGAAAATTCATCGAGGACTTGATGCGCGGGGCGGGGTCCGTCAAGGAGCTGTGCGCGAAGTACGGCATCTCGGAGAAGACGGGGCACAAGTGGAAGGGCCGGTTCATGGAGCGCGGCTACGCCGGCCTCTACGACGAGAGCCGTGCGCCCCACAGCAGCCCGGGGCAGCTCGGCGAGGACGCGGTCGTCCGCATCATAGCGATCAGGAACGCGCACCCGACCTGGGGGCCGAAGAAGATAAGGGCCCTCTACGAGCGGGGGTACCCGGACGACCCGGCCCCGTCGGAGAGCAGCATCTACCGCGTGCTCGGCAAGGCGGAGCTCGTGGGCAGGCGGCCGGCGCGCAGGGCGGACTGCGGCGGCGCCGGCTCGATGAGGCGCCTGATACCGGCCGAGGAACCCAACGACGTCTGGACCGTCGACTTCAAGGGCTGGTGGGTGTCGGCCGGCGAGAAGTGCCTGCCGCTCACGGTCCGCGACCTGGCGAGCAGGAACATCCTCGAGGTGCGCCTGATGGAGTCGGCGGGCGCCGACGCCGTCCGCGCCAGGTTCGAGGGGCTCTTCGCCAGGCACGGGCTGCCCCGGGTGATCCGCAGCGACAACGGCGCGCCCTTCGCCGCCACGACGGGCCTCCTGGGGCTGACGACCCTGAGCGCCTGGTGGATGTCGCTCGGGATAGTGCCCGACAGGACGCAGCCGGGGAGGCCCGGCCAGAACGGCTCGCACGAGAGGATGCACGCCGACCTCAGCAGGGAGGTCCAGGGCCGGATACCGGGCGGCGTCGAGGCCAACCAGGCCGCCATCGACGCCTGGGTCGAGGAGGACAACAACGTGAGGCCCCACGAGGCGCTGGGGATGAGGGCGCCGGCGGAGGTCTACCGCGACTCGGGGCGGGCCTACGTGCCGGACGCGGAGGTCGAGTACCCGATGGGCTTCATGCCCCGCAAGGTGAACAGCAAGGGCTGCGTGAAGATCGACGGCCTCCGCGTATTCGTGGGCGGCGCCCTGCGCGGGCTGACGGTCGGCGTGCAGCCCGCCGGCGACGGGACGGGGACCGTCTGGCTGGCGGAGTTCCCCATAGCGGCCATCGACATGAAGACCGCGAGCGTCCGTCCGATTGATATACTCGGGGAGGTGGTTGACTGACCCATCTCGGGGCGATGGCTTACCCATGTCCTGAAGAAAAACACTTACCTATGTCTTGACCGTTCACGGCCCGTGGCCCCCGCGCGCCCTCGCCCCCGCGGCCCGCAGCCCTCGCCCCCGCGGCCCGCAGCCCTCGCCCCCGCGGCCCGCGCGCCGCTACTTGCGCGAGAACGTGTCCTTGAGCGCTTGCGAGAGCGCCTTTTTGAACGCGTCGGCGAATTTGGTCGCGATGGATTCGTTGATGATGGTCGCCTGTGCGACCTCTTCCCCGTAGCGCGGATGGTTCTTCTTGAACACGGCACTGCATATCCTCGTGACGCCGAGGCCGATGAGCGTCGTGGCGAGGAAGCTCGCGAACAGCTCGAACACCGCCCAGTTCTGCTCGAAGAGCGCGTAAACCGACACGATGGCGAACCCGATGGACAGGATCGCCATGAGCCATGTGAACACGCTTATGAGCGTCGCCTTCGCCCGCTCGGACGAATAGCGAAACGACATCACGACGTATACGACCGCCGCGATCACCGCGAGAAGCACGAGGAGCGGAACCAATCGGGAAAGGCGTGCGAGCAAGGCAGGCATCGAGGCTCCTTACGAGGACACGAGCGCGGTGCGGGCCGGGCTCAGGGACGTGGTGCGGGACCAGTATCCGCGCTTTTTTGCTTCGGAAGCGACCTTGCAGGCCGTCGAGAAATCGTCGCATAGGGCGAATGTGCACGACCCGCTTCCGCACAGCAGGACGTCGGAGACGCCTTCCATGCCGAGGAGCTGTTCGCGAATCTCGGCTAGCTCGGGCATCAGCGCCTCGGACGCGGCGGCGAGGTTGTTGAACGGGGTCACGTCGTCGGCGCGAGAGGCGCCAAACGCGGCTTCGGCGCGATCGGCGCCCGCGAAAACGGGATGCTCGTCGAAGGCCCGGTATGCTGCAGCGGTTGATACGCCGCCTTCGGGCTTCACGAGGGCGATCGGCCTTCTGGACGGCTCGAGTGTATGAACGAGCTCGTCGCCGGTCCCCTCGAGGTAGGCGCACCCGCCGTGCAGGAAGAACGCGACGTCGGCGCCGAGCGTGCGGGCGACCTTTTCGAGGACGGGGTCGTCGGGCGCGATTCCCCATAGATGCGCGGCCCCGACGAGTGCGGCCGCCGCGTCGGACGAGCCTCCGCCGAGTCCCGCCTGGGCGGGAACGCCCTTGTCTATGCGGACCTCGAGGGCGCAGTCGTGTTCGTTGCCCGTCTCATTGGCGAGCCGCTCAATCGCCCGGGCGGCGATGTTGTCCTCTGTGAGAAGATCGGGGACTTCGATGCCCGCCTGCGCGACCATGCGCACCTCGAGGTCGCCGCCGCCGGGTCGGCGGCGCATGTAGACCACGTCGTGGAGGCTCAGCGCGTGCAGGACCGTTGCGGCGTCGTGGTATCCGTCGGGACGTTTGGCGCCGATGGCGAGATGCAGGTTCACTTTCGCGGGGGCGATGAGCTTCAGCCATCCCTGCGAGCGGAATTCGTCGCGTTCCTGGAGCGCGATAGCATCGGCCGTGATGTCTTTTTCCATACCGTTCATTTCTTCCTCTTCGCCGAGAAGAACGCGCGTAGCTGCGCGGCGCACTCGTCCGCGAGCACTCCGGGCGTGACCTCGAACGTGTGGTTGAGCCGTTCGTCCTCGTTAATCTTGTAGAGCGTGCCGAGGGCGCCCGCCTTGGGGTCGGATGCCCCGTACACGCATCGCCTAACGCGAGCCTGGTGCATGAGGCCTGCGCACATGATGCAGGGCTCGAGCGTAACGTAGACCGTGCAATCCGACAGCCTCCAGGCGTCGAGTTCTCGTGCGGCCTCCTCGATGGCGATGAATTCGGCATGGCCCGCCGGGTCCTTCGCGCGCTCGCGCCTGTTGCCGGCCTGGGCGATGATGCGAGGCTCGGCGGTCGCGCGTCGCGTTCCGGGGTCGATAGGCTCGTAGACGACGACGGCGCCTATGGGCACTTCGCCGCATGCGGCGGCCTGCCGTGCCTCGTCAAGTGCGATATGCATGTATGCTTCATCATTCATGCCCGTATTATATGGTATCCTTGGTGGGCTTTCCGAGCGCTGCATGAAACGATGCCCGTTTGTAATGCGCGCCGTGAAGGCTGCGTATGGAGGCGTGGCCGAGTGGATGAAGGCAACGGTCTTGAAAACCGTCGAAGGGAAACCTTCCGTGGGTTCGAATCCTACCGCCTCCGCCAGAAACATGAGGGCCCCCGAAACGGGGGCCTTTCGGTAGGGAGGGCGTCCCGACCGGCTCGTCTGCCGCGGCGCCTTCCGCAGGGGACGTCGGTGTTCGGAGGGGACGCGTCGTGAAGCGCCTGGCGCTCGCATACTTTATCCTGATGGCGGCGCTCTTGTTCCCGCTGCCCGCCTTTGCCGCGCCGACCTACACGGTCGAACAGCGTTCGACGGAACTCACCGTCGAGACGGACGCCTCCGTCCATGTGGTCGATTACGACAAGTTTGCGTTCACGTCGCCGAACGAGGGCATCGTGCGCTATTTCTACCAACCCGAAAGCCGTGAATCGGTGAAGGTGCTCGACGTGCGCGTGGCGCCCGTGGACGAGAACGGCGACCTTGCGTCCGATTGGACGAAGCTCGTCATGGTCGACTCCGACCCCGAGTCCCAAGGCGTGTCGCCCGGATCTGCGGCGGCGCCGGGCGAGCGGGGCGACGGCGTGCGCCCGTGGTATTCGTATGACATTTCCGACGGCATGATGAGGCTGTATTTTCCCTCGGCGGCGGGGGAGACCTATCTGGTCGAAACCGATTACGTCGTGACGAACCGTGCGCGCGTGTTCCGCGATGTGGGCGAGTTGTACTGGCGGTACGCCCATAGCAGCTCGCCCGTCGATTGCGCCGACGTCTCGTTGCAAGTCGTGTTGCCCTTGCCCGCCGACGCGGTGGTCGAGCCGGGCGAAAACGTAGTCGCCTGGGGGCACGGTCCTGCAGACGGCACGTTTCGCATCGGGGAGGACGGCACGGTGTCTTACCACGTCGATTGCGTTCCCGCTGGCCATTATGCGGAATGCCACGTGCTGTTCCCCGTGTCGTGGCTCTCGAACGTGTCGGGCGATTCGCCCCAGTACCGAACGGAAGCGCGCAGGGCTGCCGCAATGTCGGAAGAAGAAGGGTGGCTCGACGCCAACGCGCGGGCGAGCATATGGGATAACAAGGTCAGGGTGCTGTTCGGGGCGCTCATCGTTGCCTGCGTGCTCCTCGCGCTCGTGATGGCCGCCGTGCGCAAGGACCCGATTCGCCTGCGGCTTTCGCTCGTGCGCATTTCGACGACGCTGCTCATCGTGGGCATAGCAGAGCACCTTTTCTTCAAGGAGCCGACGACGACGGCGATGATACTCGTCGCCGCGGCGGGCGTCGCGATGGTTGCGTTGCGCGTGCCGCGCGTGGCGGATGACGCCGTCGACGACGAGCGGGAATTGGCCGACGACGAGGAAGAAGGCCGTGACGACGGGGAAGGCGGGCATGATGACGGACGGTAACGCGCCTAGCGGCAACATAGTGCTGATCGGAATGCCGGGTGCGGGGAAATCAACTCTGGGCGTCGTGCTCGCGAAGGTGCTGAACAAGGATTTTCTCGATGCCGACCTGCTGATCCAGAAACGGTGCGGCGCAACGTTGCAGCACGTCATCGACACCGAGGGCCCCGAGGCCTTCATTGGCCTCGAGAACGACGTCTTGCGGGAAATCGACGTGTGCGACACCGTCATTGCCACGGGCGGGAGCGCCGTGTACTCCGACGAGGGCATGCGCCATCTCGGCGAAATCGGAACGGTGGTCTATCTCCAAATCTCCTACGAGTCGCTCCTCGAGCGGCTCTGCGACCTGGACGAGCGCGGCGTGGTGATGCGCGGCGGCGCTGGCATGGGCCTGCGCGCGCTCTACGACGAACGCGTCCCGCTGTACGAATCGTACGCGGACATCGTCGTCAACGTCGACGACCTGAGCATCACGGCAGCTGCCCGCAGGGTGGCGGCCTCCGTGTGATGCGGGAATGATTCTTGCATTTAAGACACGGGATACACTGCATCGAGCGAAACATACGGGGAGGTGAACGTGGGCGAGAGAGAACGCATGCTGTCCGGTGCGCCGTATCGCGCCGATAGAGGCGGCTTGCCTGCCGAGCGCGAGGCGTGCGCGCGGCTGGTATTCGAATACAACCATCTTTCGCCCGACCGTTGGGGCGAGCGCGACGTGCTCATCCGCTCCATTCTCGGGAAGGTCGGCGAAGGCGTAGAAGTAAACCCTCCTTTCCATTGCGACTACGGCACGAACATCGAGGTGGGCGACGGGTTCTACGCAAATTGCAACCTGTGCGTGCTCGACGTGGCGAAGGCGACGTTCGGCGATAACTGTTTCATAGGTCCGAACGTCACGATCGCGACGGCCGGGCACCCCGTGCATCCCGTTCCCCGGCGCGAGGGTTGGGAATGGGGCCTGCCCATTGCCGTTGGCG
>ODAI013981943.1_pt1 | contig 19655 bp, 27 predicted proteins | sample 1539321 | NCBI WGS metagenome assembly ODAI01 (sample SAMN02144231, study PRJEB22623) | gut metagenome | biome: sheep rumen | host: Ovis aries | place: New Zealand
CCCCAAAACCAAGTATCACATTATGCCACGCACAAAAGGATTCGACAAGAAAATGGTTGAACTCGTTTACGGAGTTCACGAGGGGGACACAATCCGCATCACACAAATGGATGATCCCTATATCCCCCAAGGTTCTTACAATGGCAAGGAGGGAGTCGTAGAACTTATTGACTCTGCGGGCCAACTTCACGGAACGTGGGGAGGGCTTGCGGTCATTCCCGGCGAGGATAAGTTCATCGTCATCAAGCACGAGGAAGTTCCCGGCAAACTCTATCTCTTTGCTTGTAGATACACCGATAGCAACGGCGACAAGATAAGGACGGAGGTATTCGCTGGGACTACCAAGAGAGCGACTGAGATTGCGAAAGAGGGGTTTGCCCGCACGGCAACAGACCTAACCGTCAACCTTGTCCGTGAAGCGACACGGGAAGAATACGAAGAAGTTGAGAACACGGGCGCACCCAGCCCCAAGAGCAGGAGGTAAGGTATGGCACAAGAAATCATCTACCCCAAGTATCTCGATGCGGTAAAATACGCAATCGAAACACATAGCAAAGTCCTCACGGGGAAAGGGAAGGTCACGGGAAGGAAGTTTGCGGCTCTCATCCGCGAGGAATACGACCAAGCAAATCCCATCAACCAGAACGCTGCCGAACTCGCAGAGGCTTACATTGACAATATAGAAATCACACCTGCAAATTCAATCAGGTGGCAATTTAGATAGAGATATGGCAAAGAAAAGACTTGATTACGCGACAATTTATGCGATGTTACAATCATCCACAATCCCGGAGGTAGTGGAAGTCACGGGAGTCCATCCCAAGAATATCGCGCTTATCAAAAATATTGGGGGCGCGGTCCTTGAAGGGAAACCGAAGCCGGAAGATGCCCGCACCCTTGGCCAATTCACACCGAGGGAACTGATGACGGAACTTGCCAATCGCGGTTATTCCGGCAAGTTAACCTATACGCAAACCATAGACATTACTAATTTCTAACGGTTATGATAAGCGAGATTTTTGGAGATTTCGGATTACATTGCGCCGGGTGTTGTCGCTCCGACCAGCGGCTTTCCATCTATGGTAACCGCTCATTTGCGGAAGTAATGCGTGAGGCGTATGACAAGGGCTGGGTAACCGTATGCCAAAGCGGTTATGATGGAGGGGATGGGAAGCATCGGGCCTATTGCCCTAATTGTGCTCCCAATCACACAAAGTACAGATTCCGTTATTGTATATGATTCAGATTTCCAATTCCGATTACGCAAAGGTGGTGCGCTTCCTCGCGGCCTTTTCGGCTTCCCCTGCCACAAGCAAACGGGACTCCGAGAACAAGAGGCTTGCGCTCTGCCTTTTGCGTAAATGGGAGCGGATGGAAAAACGGCGTAGAATCGGCGTAAAGGCACAGGATGTATAATTTATCATATCTCGATTACAGATGCAAGATAACGAACATAAGCAAGGGAAAAAGATAGATATCACGGGCAAGCGATTCGGCAGGCTTGTGGCGATTGAAGAAGCCTATCGCATCAAGGAGAAAACCTATTGGAAATGCCGATGCGATTGTGGGCAGGAAGTGGCTATCTGTAAGTCCTCCCTGCTTTATGGGCAGACCCGTAGTTGCGGTTGTTTGAAGCGGGAATTGCTTATCGCAAGAAACCGGGCTAAAAGAGGCGTAAAGATTGAAGATAATAAATTATATAACTCAAACCTATAAAGCGCTTATACGCAAAGTAAAATAGGAAAAATAAGGAAGATATGACATCAGAAGAGATACTTAATGCGATAACAAAGCATAATTTAACGCTCCGATGCTTCCCTACTCACGAAATAACCTATATTGACTATCGAAAGGGCCGAGAGTTAAAAGAGGGAGAAACAATTGTAGAAGTAGAATTACAAGGAGGCAGAATGGTAAAGAGAATCAAGCAAGAGATACATAGGCCCCCAAAGTGGGGAGTAAAGTTAGGTTGTTGGCCCCAATGGACTAAATATGACTGGTATGGGGAAACTGCAAGTGAAGCGGTAGAGAAAGCGGTCAAGGATATTGAGGAAATATTTTAGTTCTTGAAATAAAATTATTAAATTTATCCCGATATGAATAAGAGAGAAAAGATACGCGAAATGCTTGCCAAAGGAGAAACCGTCTATATGGCAGACGATTTCTATGAAATGGCCCTGCGCTTCTATAAGGATGCGGACGGGCAGACGGTGTATTTCCGCAAGTTCCGGAAAGGAGCGGGTATTGCCGAAGAACAGCCGATAGATATTAAGGAAAGTGCTACGGCATTTGAAGTTACCCTCGGCGGTAAATTTATCACAAAGGAAGAATACGAAGCCTACGACCTTTAGATAAAGTGGGAATAATACCTTTCCATCACTTTTTCAAGTCGCATTCTAACTGGGTCTCCTTCGGGCAAGACCCTTATTTTTTCATAATACCTATGGCCCAAACCTCCCGGCAATCCAGTCTCTCTATATATCTGATTCCATAGTGCCTCGCCGAGAATAGCCTTTGCCCCCTTGGGATTCTCTTTTGCATAAATCATCCGAGCCGTGTTAACCTGAATCTCTGCTACAACACCGTTGCTCGCTGTGAAATTGATGATATTTCCACTGTATCCAAGAAAATCTTTCGGGAGTTGTTGCTTCCAACGGAGGAATCCCGGCTGGGACTGCAAGTCGCGGATAATAGAAGGAATCGCATCTGATGATGCTATAATAGTTGTCCTAACGGTATCTTTGAGCTGGGCGGGGAAAGCGAGTTCAGCACGGCATTTCCTCTTGATACTCTTCGCAGACTTGTAGTTTATCGGAGTAACGAGTGCCCCATATTGTTCGGCAATCCTTTCAGCCATTCCTTGCACTTCCGGGCCCACCTCTCGTGCCTTCGTCATAGCCGTTGCTATATTTGCCGTGAGGTTATCTTCAATAAGATATGCACGGCTTGCGGATTTGACATTCTTCGCGACAGGAGTTCCCGCCCGTTCTTCGTTCCGTAATTCGTCTTTCATCCTCTCATACTGAATCTTATCCGCAAGTTCTTCGGAGATAGCGACACCGGGGTTGTCCTTGATAAAATAAGGCAGGGATTTGGCTTGCAACGTGCGATACTCGTTTTCCTTTAGCCATTCCTTCATTTGCGGTGGGATGTCAGTTATTTCTCCCTCAAGATGATATGAAGATACTCCGTTTTCATCCATCGCGGCAAGGTATTTCACGAACTCGTCCTGGTCGGGAAGTATGGTAGTTACATAGCAACGGCAATTAGATCCCCAGAAGCATTTGCCATTCCTGCGAATGTACATCGTAGCGTTCTTTTCCAATACAAGATCATATACCCAGCCGGAATAATCAATCTCTTCCTTGCTATACTGGGTTGCTGTCTGTGAACGGCATTCCGTTATCCTCCAAGAATCATAGTTCGTAGCATAACTACCATTTCGGAACTTTGTTACAGTCCCGGCCTTCGTACCTATCTTGAATGATGGCCTGCGTCCTATCTTCAAGATAAGCTCTCCCAAATCGTCAGCCATTCTCTTCGAAGAAGTAAAATATACCCTCTCCGATTCTTTAGGGACACACACGGAGCCACGATTGCCTACAAAAGAACGAGGCTTTTTGATATGCCCATCACAAGAGATAAACGCATCAAGGAAGATTTGAATTTGCCCGGAAGTAGAGTTCTTAATCTCGGCAGGGACGAACTTATCGGGAGCCTTGCCGAACTGCATCAAGTAGAGATACCAGTCTTTGCTATTAAATTCAACCTTGCCCCCATTATATCGTGGCTTCATACCCATCGCTTCTATACACGAATAGATATTTTCACGACTCGCATCCTCTTGTGCAATCCCTATCTCCCACTTGTGTCCAAGATTACCATCAGAAAGCCAATAGCCCATAAATTCGGCATAAAGGGAAAAAGGAACGTCTATTTCGCCGATATGGATGGAATCAATATATTCTCCCATCCATTCCGATGAACGATAAATAGGCTGAGATTTACCGCATCTTTCGGCGGGGATTCGCTTGAACTCTTTGAGTGGATTATTCTTTTCCAGACAGAGGACTTCGTGTTCGGGCGTGACAAGGTAATCCAAAGATATATTATGGAAATGAATCATCTTCCCGTCATACCAGCTCTTGAATCCTATCTTGTATGCCGACCACTCAAGGTCAAAGGTGTCTTGATTTATAGTGAGAATCAAGTCTTCGTCGGCAACGTCGGCAAAGCGTTTCCAGCCTCCCGAAGTATAGACCTCGGATTCTTCATCATAACAGTTCGGATGCCACCCCTTGAAGATAAACCACTTCGGATACTGGCCTTGCAACTCGTCACAGATGTCATAGAACGGCTGCGGTACTCCGTGCGAGTCAAGGCAGGTGTGGTTATTAGAAAGGTGTACCTCAAAGCCGAGAATGAAGTCGATTTGATTCATCCTCTCATTGTCGGCAGTCCGGTATGCCATATTAGTCTCGTTAGCCGCAAGGCGTTTGGCGTTCTTGTATGATGAACGATAGACACCCTGCCCGGGGTGGTAATTAGATGCGTTCTTTGATAGATGGAGCACGCCTTTTTCGTCACGGACACGGCGATAGAGGCGGTCCGGCTCTCGGAGATACCCTCGAACTGCACGCGAGAGGCGGTCAGCACTCATTCCCTCCCCTATCCCAAGGTCAAGGGCGAGTTCAAGGTCTCCCTTGATTCCCCTCGTGTATGCCCATACCTTATCCGACAGTCCCATCCCTCCAAGTTTCCTCTCTTGGAAAGCGGCGAGGGCAGGGAGATTCTTCTGATTCCATCGGGCAAGGGCACTTTCAGGAACACGGCTCCGACCGACGGTATCAAGAATCTTCGAGAGCATATTGTCATTCTTCGTATTTGCCAATTCCCAAGACCACTCTGCCCCTGCCTGAATCGTCCGTGTTATATCACCCGATAGCCTCCCGAGCAAGATATCAATCGCACGGGAAAGGGCGGGATAATTACGAAAAGAAAAATCCTCCGTCTTTGATGGGTTATAGCGCATTGTCTGCGCCGTAGCATCAAAGGTGAATTGGTTTATCAGGTCCTCAATTAACTTCGTCTGGCGGGTGATAAATGCCGTTAGCAGACGCTCGAATGGTCTTGGTGAGTACTTCATCTTGCGAAGAGAAAAAATGGCAAATATTCGTTACTGCGCTGCGGAAGCGGCGAACAGGTCTTGCATCCCCTCCTGCTGAATCTTCTGGAGTTCGGCATCGGCATCGTCCACCATTCCGAGTTTCTGAATAGCGGTGCCCTGGGACATCAGTTGCTTCCCTCCCGTTGCATTGATATAGAGCGCGAGGTTGTCAGCCTGACTGGTGATAGTGTATGGAGTAATGATATTCTCAACGGAGAGTGTTTCAATATCCGAAGACCAGTCCTCGGGGAGCATTGTCTTGAGGTATGCCTTAACGACATTGACCTCCCTATCGAAAAACTCAAGCCACAGCCCGCTCTCGTCCTTGACCTTGAGGTGGCAGTCAATGAAAAGCTGTTTCCGTGCTTCACCGCTCATCGGTGAAGTCTTCATATTCTCGTAACTCCAATCGGGAAGCTGGAGTTGAGTGAAGAACATCTGTCGGAGTTCATTAACATAGTATTTCAAGTTCTCGATAGCCTGATTCCAAGTGACGTACTGGAGGCTGGAGCCCTTGGGATACTGGACAACATCACGGAATGCCTTATCGGTGGCCGGGGACTTGCCGAATCGGACTTCCTCATCTACGAAAGCCGCGAGGATAGGGCGGCTGTTCTTGCGGAGATAGTTGCCATTCCTGCTCACCGCCCACTCCATTTCATAGACCATCCACGAGGTGTTCTCCCAAATCGCCGTGGGACGGAACATATAGACGGCAGGGATCTTGCCTATCTGTATATCCTCATTCAAGACAAGTTTCATCGCCGAGCCGGAAGCCTCGCCTTCGTTGCTCCAACGCAAATGCTTTTCGGCGGTATAGGCATCAAAGAAGGCAATCTTCTTATCTTCTACCTTGCGGCTGTATGATACCGAAAGGGCAACGAGGTCTCCCATCTCGTCAAAGAGCGGATAGAGTTCATCGCCTTGCATCGGGGAGTAGGTGACGCAACGGAGCTTGAGTTTGCTCTTGAAGCCGTAGGACTCGTTCTCCTGCGGGACGGAGTACCAGAGTGTCATTATCTCGCACGAAGCGAAAAGTCGCCTTCCCCGCTCAATATTTACCGTGTCGATATGATTCTTGGTAAATATCTTCTCAATGTAGTCCGCAATCTGCTCCTGCCGTTCATTCTGCGGAGAATAGACGCGCTTGACGGGGATTCCGAAGCAGAGTTCCGTTGTCCTCTTGACAGCAAGGTTTTGGAGGGCATAGGTCACACGACTGACCTTCTCGACCCCGGTCGCGGTCTTGACAATCTTCGGATTGCCGAACTCGTCCTGCTCCGTCTCCGACTCCCTTTCTTCGAAGATTGTAATGTCGGGATATGCCTCCTTGTCCATTACCGGATGCTTTGTCGGGTCATACTCTTTTTCAAGGTCGTACCACGGCGGTACGGTAATGGATTTCTGCCGAAGCTCACGGGTTACATTCTCGCCCGCCTCGGCTCGTCTGATAATGTCTTGAATGTCCATAGTTTGAAGTTTAGTTTTGTTTTGTTTAGTAGGCTATATTCGAGAGCTTGGTAAGGTTGACAGGCTTGGGACGGCCACCGAGAATCTTCTGAAGGCATACGTAACGTATTCCGTCGATGCTGTGATCTCCTGCTCCCGCCGCTGGTTGTTGCAACCACTTCCCTTCTTTGTCCTGCGCCCATACGTAGTTCTTGAACTCCTTGATGATATTGGGGCTTCGCTTCGTGATGCAAATCTTGAGTTCCAGCATCTTCGTAATTCCGGCAAGGATAGAGCCGGGATACTTGACAACGGGTTTTACGTTACAACCACCGCGATAGATTTCTTGCAAGAGTCGCGGGTCTGCTGATTCGCTTATCGTCTCCACCGCCCCATCGTGTTCCCGCAAGATTCGGATGATGTCTCCCGTTAGGAGGTCGGTCTGGTAACAAATTTCATCAATATAGAGAGTATTGTTACAGAAATACACATCTTCGATAGCGGTAGGGTCGGGATGATAACCGAAGTCCATTCCCCGCCAATGATTCTTCTTTGCCCAATCGGGAATCTCGTCAATGATTTCCACGTTAGTGAAGATGAGTCCTTCGATGAGAGCCTGCATCCCGAGGCCATAGACCTGCCACAAGGTTTTGTTCTTGTATTGGAGGGATTCGATTTCATCAACGATAGTCTGCTCCAAGAACGGATTGTCCTTGTATGTTGTGATGAAATGGTAGGTACGGGGGTCGCGGTTTACTTCGCATAGCCAGTGTTCATCGGAGAATGAAGGGTTGTAATCCGCGATAGTGAACATCGTAGTACGCATCTTGAGTTGCTGCCATTCGAGTGCGGACAACTCGTTTGCCTCATTGACATAGCAAATGTCCCTCTTTCGTCCACGGAGCTTTTGCTCGTCATCGGTAGAGAAGAACTCTATCCAACTGCCATTGGGGAAAGTAAAGGTAAAATCGGATTTGTTATATGCCTTATTCTTCCACTCCCACAGACCCATCTGTACCAGCACCTCCTTGAAGTCAAGCAGGACGGAGCCACGAAGGGCAGTCAAAGTCTTTCGCACAACGGAAAGCCTCAGTCCGGGATGATTCATCAGGAAGACGCATAGCCAAATGACCGTGTTGCGTGTTTTTCCACTACGGGATGAGCCTTGTTCAGATATGGTAGTGTACCCGGCCTTGACTGCTTGGTCGAGTTCGTAGTACACTTTCGTTGTCTGAATTTTCGGCATCTACTCTTCGTAATCTTCTTTCAACCCTACATCAAGTCCCCCGTCAAGGTCTTTGGGGCAGACACGGAACGATGAAACGGGTATCGGCTCGTCGGGGAAATTATATTGGCAACACGGAGTCCCTTGCATATCAAAGAACAGGGCGGGGCATTTCTTACAGTATCTAAATGTCATTGTTTAGAAGATTTCTAATTTACGGCTTCTCCGTTTGCGACTACGGTCATATATGCGCCATAGATAGCATCATAGGTATTAGAAAATGCACGGTCGTACTTATATAAGGACTTTGCACGCTTCAAGGAACAATGCACGGTAGAGCGATTCCATCCGAATATCTCTCCCATCTGGCTCGCAACAAGACCTTTCTCCCGTTCACATATATCGAAAATGATTGAACGAAGGTCGGTATAGTACCGCTTTCGACAATGTGCATTGATGACCTCATCGAAATCATAGCCACACAGCTCCAGTGCAGCCCTCATCTGTTCATACAGCTCCCGTTTCATAGCCATTCTCTCGTGTTTTACTTTTCTTCTCCTTCTCCATCCTTCTTGACTTGCAAGCGGCTGTCAATAACTTCGACAACAATCGGGTCGGGCTTGATGCTCTCGCCCTTGCTTGTGATGTCAACCGCCTCGCCGTATCCCTCTCTTCTCCCGAGAGTGGAGATAAGGTACTTGAGCATACTCGCATCGGGTTTCTCTTTCCATCCCTTTGACATATCCTTTACATCCTTTGGGATGCCAATAGCGAGAAGGCGGGCCGAACGCAGGCACTCGTCCAGCAACCTCCCCTTGGAATCCTCAATGATTGCACGGAAATTGGGGTCTTTCTCACACCACCCCCAAACAGTGACGCGATGGACTCCGAAAACTTCCGCGATCTTGTTCATCACTCCACGGCACTGCTCTGCCGCTTCCTTGAATCTTTCAAGCGATGGTTTTCTAACATAAGTTTTTGGCATAGTAAATAGTATTTAATTGTTATTATATATATCCCGTGTATAGACTTTACTCTCCACATCTTCAAGCTCCTTGTCCGTACGGTTGGCAAGGATGATATTTGATTCCTCTTTGAATTTGGAGAGGTCGTGGGTTATGCGATAGCCGCAATAATCTTCCGTCTCTTCGATGCTTGGCTCATAGACAATAATTCTATAACCCATATCTTTCAGGTCGCGCAGAACGCCCCAAATTGCACTTTCCCGCGAATTGTCGCTGCCTGCTTTCATCGCAAGGCGGTAAACTCCCACGGTATCCCCCAACTCTATGCGTTTCGTCACACTCCACGCGATGAAATGCTTTCGTGACTCATTGGAATCTACGATGGCTTGGATGAGGTCATTCGGGACTCCCCAGAAGTTGGAGAGCAACTGCCGCGTGTCTTTTGGGAAGCAATAGCCACCATAACCAAAAGACGGGTTATTATATCCCATTCCGATTCTCTCATCAAGGCACATACCCTCAATGATCGGTATAGGATTCAGTTCCTTCATCTCGGCAAAGGTGTCAAGTTCGTTAAAGAACGCGACACGCATAGCGAGGTAGGAATTGGCAAAGAGTTTCACCGCCTCGGCTTCGTTCTCTCCCATAATCAGGACGGGAGCATTATCGGGATTGACTGCACCCTCTTTGAGCAAGTAGGCAAATTCCCTTGCCTCATCATCGTAATCTTTCTGACAACCGACAATGATTCGTGACGGATAGAGGTTGTCGTAAAGGGAACGGCCCTCACGGGAGAACTCCGGCGAGAAGAGAATCTTTAGCCGCAATCCGAAAGCAAGGTCATACTGGGTGCGGAGACTTTCGGTGTAGCCGATGGGAACGGTGGATTTAATAATCATTACGGCCTTCGGGTTTACTTCGACTACAAGGCGCACTACATCCTCTATACAATGCGTATCAAACCTCCCTTTGCCACTATCATAATTCGTGGGAACGGCAATAACAATGTACTCGGCATCGGCATAGGCTTTCCGTGCGTCAAGCGTGGCCGTGAGGTCAAGGCTACCCTCTCCCAGCATCTTCTCAAGTTCAAAATCTCGGATTGGCGACACGCCACGGTTAATCATATCCACCCTTTCCGGCTTCACGTCCACCGCAGTAACACAATTATGCTGTGCAAGCAGGACAGCGACACTCAAGCCCACATAACCAGTTCCGGCTACGGCTATGTTCTTTTTCTCACTCATACGGATTATAGGTTTTGAAGTAGTCGATAGTCTTTTTCAGACCCTCGGCAAGTTTGACCGTTGGTTTCCAGCCGAGTTTTGATTCGGCAAGGGTAATGTCGGGTTTACGCCTCTGCGGGTCATCGGAAGGCAGGGGTTTATATATTATCCTTGATTGGGAGCCGGTCAGTGAAAGGACTTTCTTCGCAAGGTCAAGGATAGTGAACTCGTCGGGATTGCCGAGATTCACAGGCCCAATGAACTCATCCTCCGTCGCCATCACCTTTTCGATTCCGTCAAGAAGGTCAGAGACGAACTGGAACGAGCGCGTCTGCTCCCCACGGCCATAAACCGTAATGGGCTGGTCGGAGAGGGATTGCATAATGAAGTTCGACACAACTCTCCCGTCATCTGCCCTCATTCCCGGCCCGTAGGTATTGAAGATGCGGATAATCTTGACCGGAACACCATACTGCCTATTATAATCCACACAAAGGGCTTCGGCGCAACGTTTCCCCTCGTCATAGCAGGAGCGCACACCTATCGGGTTGACATTTCCCCAATAGGCTTCGTTCTGCGGATGAACAGTAGGGTCTCCATAGACCTCGGAAGTGGATGCCTGGAGGAACTTCGCACCACTGATTCGTGCGAGTTCGAGAAGGTTCATAGTCCCTATCGCACTCGTCTTAATTGTTTGCACGGGATTGGCTTGATAGTGCGGCGGGGATGCGGGACACGCGAGGTTGTAGATTTCATCGGCATTGTACCAGTCACGAATACCGTCCACGATGTCACGCTGTTCAAAGACGAAGTTGTTGCACCCCAAGAGGCTTGAGATATTCGACTTGCGACCCGTATAGAGGTTGTCGATACAGACCACAAGGTTGTCGGGATTGCTGACGAGGCGGCGGCATAGATTCGAGCCAATGAAGCCCGCACCTCCGGCGACAAGTATGGTTTTTCCGTTGCTCATAGCATTAAGTTCAGTTTGGGTTAGTTATCAGCCTTGCGGGATTTGTTCTTCTTCCATTTTTCATCAAGAATTTTCGGAACGGCGTTACGCCAGAATATCTTGTGATGGATACGGGGGTCGGAGGGGCCAAGGGTGGAAATCTTCACGGCACTCGGGTGAATCATAATCGAGTAAAAGGATTTCCAATACGTTCCGTGGTCGAGATAGAGTTCGGTGATGCCGCCCTTGTTCTGCTGTGTCGCGCCTTGCTGTACGCAAAGGAGATTGTTCGTAAAGTGCAACATACCTACGTTCCCGTTCCGCAAGTATCCGTTCACATCATCGTTCATCGTCCCGTAGAAATAGAATGGCCTTTCGGTCATACCGAAAAAGGCGTTCATCGTCTTTCTGCGGAGGAATATCTTTTTCCCGAAGAATCCCCCAGGACCACCAATGAAGTCTCCTCCCTGCGCGAGAGCGATGACGGTTGTCGGAGTGGTACGGAGGAAATCTATGATAATGTCGAATATTTCATCAAAGTTCTTGGGCTTGCGGGTGGGTTTTGCCCAGCGCAGTTCCTTGTCAAACTTGAAGTGGATCTCGGAGTAATCATCATCCAGCTCAAGGAAGTAGTCAATCCCCTGCTCCTTTGCTATGCCAAAGAGGGCGTTGCGGGCAAAGAGCGGCGTACGGCGGTCGTGGAAGTTGTCCATCGGGTCGGTAATCTTTGCCGCTTCCTCCTTGCTGAACAAAATAACCTCCTTCCCGTATCGCTTCTTGTATTCCGGATACTCCTTATCCTCGTCGTCCACGACAATGAAGATGGGCCCCGTATATCCCTGCCTTCGCAGGGTGTCATAGGTCTTCACGTTGTCGGCTCGTCCGTGCGACAGGATGAAACACGCGAATCGTTTGTTCTTCATCATAGAAACGTCCTCCCTTCGATTTATTCCTCGTCAGAATATGTTTCATCATCCGAGTACCTTCCCGCGTCCACATCTTCGACTTCCTCGGGGGACAATCCATCACCCTTGTCGGCATCGGGAATGAGGGCCTGAAGGCGGGATGTCATTTCGATGAAACCGCGTTCGAGGGCCTTGTCATAGTCAATGATGACGAGAGCATTGTTCTCCATAAGGTCCTGCATTTCGGAGTTCTGATGGGCGTAGTACTCTGCCACCTTGTCGAAATGGATGACGGCGTGGCGATAGGCACACACCCTCAGCATTTCCTTCTGTGCTTCGGGGACGTTTGATGCGTTTATTTCGTCAAGAAGCCGATGGACGGGTGTCATATCCACACACTCCTCAATCGTAGGCTCTTCGCCCCTTATTTCGTACACGGGAGGGACAATCTTGCGGGAGTACATCGAATCGTCTCCATCCCCCTTGCTTCCGCTTCCACCATCGGGGTCATCCATCTCATCCCAACCGTCACCACCTCCGGGAGCGATATAATCCAACTCCATTCCGAAGTCGCGGAGTTCTTCGTCATCCCACTCCGAGGACAAGAGGTCGTAGTCATTCTGGCCGAACGCCTCATTGTCCTTGATGACATACTCACGGAGTTTCTTCACGGGGGTTTCAAGCGGGATGACCTTACAAGGGAGTTCGTTGTAGCCCAACTCGGTGCAGGCCCTATAACGCTGGTTCCCTCCAATTATAATGTACTTCCCCTCGTGTCCTTCCACATCGTCAAGCGGATAGACAAGGATTTCACGAAGTCCCAGCATTTCGGGGGCATCTTCGATGCTTTTCTTCAATGCTGTGAATCGTGCATCACGAATCCAGCGCGGATTCTTGGGAAGGCCATACATCTGCCCCTCGTTGAGTTCGAGCAGGTCAATGCTCAGGTTCTTGATTTCAAATGCCATAGATTATTTCTTTTTACGAATAAACAATATTTCAGATTCTCCCGGCGCTCCTACCATTTCCTTTTGCCATAGTTAAACCTCCCTCAAATGCACATTACTACCCTTGACTGATACTACGCGAAACCGTGTATTTCTTTTGAAAAGCACTTCGTATTCCTCGTTGTTATATCTTGACAAGTCCCTGCCCGTTTTAGAATCAATGGTAAAACGGATACTCGGTGCTCCAGATTCGGTAAATTTCCTATTTATCCGCGATTGTACTTTTCCAGTTGACAGAAATGTTTTCTCGGTTATGTCCTTCCCCACATTAGACTTATAGTAGTCCAGTGCATTCTGATAATTCTGCCTATCTTGCCTTGATACGCCATAGGTCCCCGTGTTGAAAGTTATGCCTCGATATACCGTACCCTCAAATGGAGTCAATTTCTCTACTGCCCTGTCAATCCCTCGCACCATATCACGAACATCGTCCGATAGTTTCTCGCCAGACCGCAATTCGTCATTGATTACACGATAGGAATTTGAAAGATAGGCGACGAGGTAGGTCCTGTCCGTTTCTGAAAGGTTAGCCATATTGGAATAGTCCCAATTCCCGTTATTTTTCTCATTATCGTATCTTTGCATACCTGCCGCAATAAAGAAATTCCGGCTATTTTGTAATCTCTCTATTGCACTTCCGTGTGGCGCTGAACCACTCCGTGTATTCCCAGATCCTTTTGGCATAATAATTATCTTATTTTCTCATTATCAATTTCCCCCGATTATATACAAGAACAATCCCAAGGGAGTCACGTACTCTTACAGCGTCATAGCCTTTTGCCATAGCCCACGTTCCGAAACTATCTGTCAGTTCAAAACTATGTTTTAACCCATTACTACCTCTCATCCAGTGTTCGCTTCGGTATTCCTCTCGTAATTCTTCATAGACTCCAATTCGTGCCTTCTTGCTAATCAGGGCTTGCGTTGTAATGCGGTCATTCCTTCCACGAAATAGCTTATTGCCATATTCCGCATTGTCAGCAAAATAGATTGCGCGGCCGAAGTTTCCGTCGCCAAGCCTATAATCCCCACGCTTTAATTGTTCTGACAAGTCGCGAGAGTTATCGCCCACAATATCCCGTTGAATAGAATAGAAGTCGCCAGATTGAAGCATCCGTTCAAATTCGTTTTCTGAAATAAGAGTAGGGGCTTTGTCAAACTTCTGCATTGATGCGACATAACTTGCTACATCGCCATTAAAAGAAGAGAGGGCATCGTCATCAAACTTTGCATCAATTGCCCTTATTCCGTTTAATTGAGGGCCACGAGTATTTCCATTCCCTTTTGCCATTTCCTATCTTATGTTTTGTCCAAGTCTTTGATTCTCCCTCTCGTTATACTCACGACAAACCTCTGCTATCGTGCGGTGGGAGTTGGAAGAGTTGCGGGTAAAGTTTACAAGGCACTTGCCGAACTCTTCGGAGAGGACAAGCCCTTTCGGTTGTGCGAGGGAACGCCTTGCCCCGCCCCACACCTTATGATTCCGCAGGAAGTCGGTGCCACAACACTCGGCGTGGCATCCGTAACGAGGGTCAATAAGGTTGTCGGCATTGAAGAACTTTATGCCATATTTCTTTGCAAGGTCGGTATAGAGTTGTAGCATCCTTCGTCTATCTTCCACTGAATAGCACCTGTCCCCGCCTTCAACCACTCCTCTTGTCTTGAAATCCTCAAGGATGTCTATTCCCAGCGCATCACCAATCCAACTATATATCGTCTTTTCATTCTTGGAGCTTGTGACGCGGAGTTTCAGCCCTTCGGTCTCAAACCCGTATGCTCCAATCTCACTCAGGAGTTTGATATACCTCTCGGCTACCCGCTCGGAGTACGGCAGGATGAACGGCTGGATTCGCACCGTGACCTTGTATCCCATCTTGGATAATTCACGGATAGCCTCAAAACGCTTTGTCGGAGATATTGCCCCCGTCTCAATCTGCCTTGCCACATCGTCATCACAGAAAGACGAACTAACATTGAGGGCAATATTGGCGTTGCGGAATCGGTCAGCATAGTGCAAAAATACCTGCGGATTCTTCGTACTTATCTGTGTCGGGTAGTCATATTGTACAAGGACACGGAGGCAATCGTAAGTGATATGCTCCGTAAGTTCGCACATCGGGAACGGGTCCGCGGTTGCTCCAATCTTGAGTGGCATCCTCTCCTTGAAAGCAACCATAGCCGCATCGGAGTAGTTATACCGACTGTGTATCACCTTATGACACCACTTCGCCAGTCCTTCGGGGGAATTGCCCGTTATGAATGACTGCCTGCGCCTATCCCCTTCTCCGTTTCTCCTTGCGAATCGTGTCATATCCCTTGCAAAGCAGAAAAGGCATCCGTATTGGCATCCCCGGTAGGTGTCAAAATGGAATGGAATCGGGCAGACGCAGAATTGGCTTGTCACACTCGGTGCCCAGAAGTTTCTCTCGATGCGTTTTGGCATATTATTTCCTCCTTAAAATTGGATTCTCCTTGTAGCCTACTCTAATTTCCACTTTAACACCCATCATATCCGCAATTTCTCGCGCCCGCCCTGCCATTTCCGGTGATGCCCACAACACATAAGGTCCTTGCTCTCGCGTCGCCGCATCCGCAACGGCTTGCACTATTAGCGAGTATGTTTTACCGCTCCTCATCTTAATCCGATTTTAAGGTTTATTTTACGCGGTTAAATATCTTCGATATATAATTTATCACTTTGTCATTTTATGCCGATTCTACGGCGTTTCTGATGCCCTTACAGACGAGTTATGCGTCAATCCCCATCTTCGTCTATTAGGAAGTTGTGTTTGTTAGCCGGCTGAGGCATATTAAATCTTGATTGTCGTTGAAGCCCGAGTACCGCCGTTACCTTTTCCCATAATACTTTACCTTTGGTTGTTTCTATGTTCTATTATTTCTTGAACTATCCTATCGCGAATATCCTCGGCTGCTTGGCGGACTTCACTTGACCTGACAGGATTTAATACAATACGTTGTGAGCCTAAGAATCCATCTTCGTCATTATACACACCCAATGTTGCTTGATTGTTCCCATTCGGAAGCGTATTTATCGTTATCCTTGCCATATATCCGTCCCCAAATGAGAACTCTTGTCTGACGTCCCTATCTGTTAGCAAATCAGAAATGTCTGATAACGTAGCATCAACTCTATCAAGTACATTATCCGAAATAGCAGAGTAGCCTATGTTTCTACCCCCCCCCATACGAACTTCTTGATTCTGAATACCTTTTGGTGCGCGTGAACTCGATGCGCGAGTTGTTCCTGTTGATTTTCCCATCGTAGTATTTTATTAAAAATTAATTATTAAAGTTTAATAATAGCTTTCGATTATAATGAAGAGGAAGTGTTATTGCTTCCTGTATAGTTAACCCCGATTTGAGCCTCCTATCTATTGTTGATTGATTAATCCCACAACGGCGAGAGATTTCCGCTATACTTAAATACTCCCCGTTATAAAACTCTTTATGATTACGGCAAGTATTATTAGCCTGTTCAATATCAGTAGCCCATCTACAATTATTGGGTTCGTAGTTCCCTTTAGAATTTATACGGTCGATCGACATTTTGATAGAAGGTCTTGGCCCCATATCTTCAAGGAAAGCAGAGAAATCTTGCCATCTCTCACAAACGGTTATCCCTCGGCCATAATAATCTTTATAACGCGGGTCAGAGCATCGTTTCCACATACTAACCCAAGATGAGTAAGTAATATCTTTCCCGGACCGCACCGCATATCCGTGCTTATAATTCCTTTTCGCCGTCACCTCTTTTTGCAAGCACCCGCAACTCCTTACAACCCCATTATTGAGGTGCGAAGAGATTGCAACCTTATAATTGCCACATTCACATTGGCAGAGCCATTCGTAACATCCATTCTTATTAGTTCCAAGGTTTTCTAAAACGGTTAGTCTACCAAACTTCTTTCCCGTCAAATCCTCAAACCTCATATTTGCTACAACTTCTTTCTGTCGACAGTTACAACTTGTGGTATGCCCGGAAGTGAGGTGAATTCCTTTAGCAACAATCTCATTCCCACAATCACATCTACATAACCAAGTAATATGACCGCAATTCTTTCCAGCCTCTCTCAAGACAGTTAAGCGTCCAAATCTTTGTCCTGTTAAGTCTTTTTTCTTACCCATAACCTAAATATTTACCAAGCAAATCAATGCAGCATCTCGTTCCTCTTGATTCGAGCGATTGAAATTATATTTTACTCGGTATATGTCTAACTCGTGGAGCAATTCTTTATGAGTTATCTTTCTATCCGGGCCCTGCCAACATTTCCGCAAAGGCTTAATAGGAGAGCAAGGGATACCATAAAACTCAAAGCATTCAAGGAGGTTTTTGCTCACAGCATTACAAGCGCCCATACTCGTCCCAACAGCCGCAGCCCAAGCGGATGGGCTCATTTTCCCGTTACGGCTTTCTGTGACGTGCCAATTACCTTTATTTAACCAACCGGCCTCGACATAGACCATAAATGGTTTATCCTTATTCTCGTCGTAAGTCTGTTTTACTTTCTCAAGGATTGCAGGAAAGTTCAGACACGCAATTTCCATAACCCTCGTTTGCCTATTATAGACACTTAATCCCGAGAGTTTTGCATCAGGGTCAATCCCTACAACGTATCCTATCTTCCTATCGAAAGCCATAACCTTCTTTATTTGCTCTTGTATGCAAGTCTTGGGATGACGAGCCGCGCGGCAACGGTAACCTTGAAAAGCCCTACATCAATGCTGTACTCCGCATTGTCGGCATTCACACCCTTGACATTGTTTTTCTTCATACCGAGTTCAATGCTCTTGCGGCACTTATCCTTGAGTATAGCTATCGCCATTTCAATAGCCTTCTTCCGCTTCTCCCCAAGGAAAAACGGAAGTTTCTGCTCATACACTATTGCGAGGTATCTGTTCTTCTTTCTCTCTGCCATACTTAAATCCAGTCGTCTTGTATGTAGCTACGCCCTCTTGTCCCGCCTTTGCCTTTGCCCATAACTATCGATTATGTCTTCTGTAATACTTCTCCAATTCTTCCCTCGCGGCGGCTTTTGCCGCATTCAGTGTAGCAAACCTGCGCTCGTAAGCCTCCCTCTCTCCAGAACCTGCTGCGTCTCTGTATTCTCCATCGCTCCAACGAGCGCCGAGGGCATTAATCATATACGAACTCCCTTCTCCATAACGATATTCCTCTATGATTGCCACATCGGCATTCTCTGAATTAAGTTCCCAGACACCACCTCCCATATCCTTAAATCCACGTGTCTGAATTATCTTAATATCTTTCTGAACGCGTTTTTCATACTCCGTCCGCCTTCCCGCAATACTCGCCCTTAACTCGGCCGCTGCTCTGTCAATAACCTCTTGCGGGAATCCATTTGAACTTATCCCTCTCGGGCTTCCCGAACTTGAACTTCTTGTTGTTCCTGAACCTTTTGCCATAGCTATCTATATTTACGGATTCAGAAACCAGCGCTGCGTCTGCTTACGCGAGCATACCAAGCATCAAAAGCCTCAGCAGCTTTCTGGTATTCTTCATCAGATAACGACCTGTCATTCATCTTAGAATAGAGTTTTGCTCCCTCTTTCATCCCATCGAGATAGGATTTGATTTGCGCATTGGTTGTGCCATTACGGAATATGATTGTAAACTCTCTATTATCCATAGGGCCACTAAAGCCACCACCTGTGCGAATATCTCCTACATTTACATTGCTCTCTACCGCTCTTTCCACCGGGGAGGATAGTGCATAGTATATTTTCGCTGCACTCTCGCCTTTAGCTCTTATTGCAGGCGCACCTAAGCTATCCTCTCCTATTGTCCACCCCGTCCCTCTAAGCCCTCTCGGACTTGAACTTGATGATCCCCTTGTACTTCCTGAACCTTTACTCATTTTCTTCTAATTTTAACTGTGAAAAATCTTCTGCCTGATTGAGACGAACAGACGCCCGCCCTTCTTCAAGAGCAGCCTTGCTGAAGTCAGAATCAGTAAAAGCAATAACATTATCTTTGAGAAGTTGGTCAAACGCCTTCTCCTTGTTCTTCAAAACGATATTCGGTGTGATATAAACCGCACCCACTTCCTTGCAAAAGTCCCGACACTTGCTCCCTCCTCCGTAAACCACAAAGAGGGGTTTCCTGCCTCCTAATGCCGCACTGTGCTGTGCTATCTCATATTCAAGAGCAAGCCCCGGAAGGCGGTCGCTGTATCCTCTTGTACAAAAGGATCTCCAGCCTTTCGGGACACCGATGAGATTGAGCTTGATAAAACTCTGTGCGACATTGAGGTCAACAAAGACACGGATACCACGGTCTTGCATCATCCGCGATACAACTCTCTTCTTGTATATCGCTTGCAAACCAAATGCAGGTGCCATATCCAAGTACAGAGAGAAGTTTGGCTCGACGATATTGCGAGGATGGTGTTTTAAGATTTTTTCAGGATGCTCATAGATAGAGTTTCCGTACCTGTAATCATCGGTAAAAAAGTGCAGAGTACCATTCCCTTGAAGGTCAAGAGTACGCTTCTGTTCACCCCAGCAAAGGAACGGAATATCTACCGATTGCGCTTGCATCGAGTCATCCAGTACAGGGATACCCCAATCCCCCCCTTCAGGGTCAACTGGGAAAATTTGGTCAGGTATCCAATTCTCATAAGCCTCTTCTGGCTGAATTAGGCCCGGCCCATTAGCAATATTTAATAAATCTTCAACCATTGTTAATAACTCGGGGATAAAATTAAATATAAATTTACA
>ODAI013982116.1_pt1 | contig 19652 bp, 15 predicted proteins | sample 1539321 | NCBI WGS metagenome assembly ODAI01 (sample SAMN02144231, study PRJEB22623) | gut metagenome | biome: sheep rumen | host: Ovis aries | place: New Zealand
ACGGGAAGCGTCAGTGGCAGGATGTGGTGACGGCGTTCTACGGACCGTTTATGAAGATGCTGGAGAATGCGGAATCCAAGATCGAAAAGATTGAGATCAAGGATGAGGAATCGGATGTCATCTGTGACAAATGCGGCGCGAGAATGGTCTATAAGATGGGAAGGTTCGGCCGTTTTCTTGCCTGCCCGAATTTCCCGGAATGCCGCAATACCAAAAACATCGTCGTGGAGATTCCGACACCCTGCCCCAAGTGCGGTGCAAAAGTGCTGGAAAAGACTTCGCATAAAGGAAAGCGTTTTTACGGCTGTGAGCGGTATCCGGACTGTGACTTTGTTTCATGGAACATGCCGGTTGAGGAAAAGTGCCCGCAGTGCGGGAGCTATATGACCCTGACTGAGAACAGGCGCGGCCGTTTTCATGTCTGTTCGAACGATACCTGCCGGTTCAGGATTCGCCTGGATGAAACCGAGGGCGCCGGAGAGGGCACACAGGAGGAACAGAAATGAAAGCAGTGGTCATTGGTGCCGGTCTTGCCGGATGTGAGGCCGCCTGGCAGCTTGCCAGACGCGGAATCGATGTGACGCTCTGTGAAATGAAACCGGTGAAAAAGACACCCGCGCATAAAAGCGCGGGTTTTGCTGAACTTGTCTGTTCCAATTCACTGCGGAGCAATGAAGTCGGAGTAGGCTCAGGCCTTCTGAAAGAGGAAATGCGGCAGCTGGGGAGTCTCATCATTGAGGCGGCGGACCGGACACGTGTTCCGGCAGGCGGTGCGCTTGCGGTAGACCGTCACGCCTTTTCCGAATACGTTGAAACCCGGATCCGCGAAAATCCGCATATCCGGGTTTCCGTGGAGGAGGTACTGGAGGTCCCCGAAAGAAACGCGGTGATTGCCACCGGACCGCTGACCTCAGAGGGAATGGCAGCGGCAATCGCTGCGCTGCCCGGACTTGAAACGCTGAGTTTTTACGATGCGGCGGCTCCGATTGTCTCGGCAGATTCCCTGGACATGGGGAAAGTGTTTTCGCAGGGACGTTACGGGCAGGGCGATGATTATCTCAATGCGCCGATGAATGAAGAGGAATACAATGCCTTTTATGAGGCACTGCGCACGGCAGAGGTGGCCGAGGTCCATGGCTTTGACGGCACACAGGTATTTGAGGGATGCATGCCGATTGAGGTGATGGCTTCAAGGGGCAGGATGGTCATGGCCTTCGGCCCGATGAAGCCGATGGGCCTCGTTGATCCCCGGACCGGCAGCCGGCCCTTTGCCGCCGTCCAGCTGCGGGCCGAAAACCGGGAAAAGACCATGTTCAACCTGGTGGGCTTTCAGACACGTCTCAAATGGGGCGAGCAGAAACGGGTCTTTTCCATGATTCCGGGTCTTGAGCAGGCGGAATTTCTCCGTTACGGGGTCATGCACCGCAACACCTTTCTGCATTCGCCGGGCTTCCTGAGTGAAACCTATGAAATGCTTTCCCGGCCCTCCGTCTATTTTGCTGGACAGATGACGGGGGTTGAGGGGTATGTGGAAAGCGCCTCCAGCGGCATGGTGGCGGGAATCTCGCTGGCCAGGCAGATGAAAGGACTGGAACCGGTCCTCTTTACGCCGCTGACCATGATGGGCGCGCTGGCCCATCATGTGGCCTGCGCACAGGGCAATTTCCAGCCGATGAATGCCAATTTCGGCCTGCTTGAGCCGCTGTCTGTCCGGATCCGCGGCAAGCATGACCGCTATCTGGCCATGGCCGGGCGCTCGCTTGACTATGTGGAGGCGCTCCGGTGCAATCCGCTCCGGGAGGACTTTGACTTTGACTGACCAGACGCATTTTCACCCGGGAAATTCTTTCCTCTTTCATGATTCCATGATATAATGCGTGAGGTTTTGGCCTTTCCCGCGGCCTGAGCAGAGAGCCTGACAGATCGGGAGGGGCGTACATCTGAGGATTAGCGTGCAGGGCAGTTCCTGCACTGAAAAAAGGAGAAACGAGATGGCACTTAAAGGAACGACAATATGTGCGGTTCTCAAGGATGGTAAAATTGCGATGGCCGGAGACGGTCAGGTGACCATGGGTGAGAGCACTATTTTCAAGGCCAATGCGCACAAGGTGCGCCGGATCTTCGGGGATAAGGTTGTCACCGGCTTTGCCGGAACGGTCTCGGACGCGTTTGCACTGTGTGAACGTTTTGAGGCAAAGCTTGAACAGTATTCCGGCAACCTGGAGCGGGCCGCGGGAGAGCTGGCACAGGAATGGCGGGCCGATAAGGCGATGCGCAAGCTGGAAGCGATGCTGATTGTGGCCTCCGGCAGCGAGATGATGATCATCTCCGGCACCGGGGAGGTCATTGTGCCGGATGACGGGATTGCGGCGGTCGGCTCCGGCGGCAATTACGCCCTGGCGGCGGCGCGTGCCCTGAAAGCCCACACCAATATGAGTGCACATGAGATTGCCGAAACCGCCCTTCATATTGCAGCGGACATCTGCGTCTATACCAATCATAATATTATTGTAGAAGATGCTTAAGGAATTGGCCCTGCCGCGAAGCGGCAGCAAGTCAAATCTGGGCCGGAACAAAGCTGGGTCCGGCTAAAGACCAACACGGAGGCCTATAAAGGAGCAGAGCATGGAACTGACACCTAAAGAGATAGTAAAAGAACTGAACCGGTACATTATCGGGCAGGACGATGCGAAACGGGCCGTGGCGGTGGCGCTGAGAAACCGTTATCGCCGGGCGCAGCTTCCCGAGGAGATCCGGAATGAGATTGTCCCGAAGAATATCCTGATGGTCGGCCCGACCGGCGTCGGAAAAACGGAAATTGCCCGCCGGCTGGCCAAACTGGTCGATGCCCCCTTTGTCAAGGTGGAGGCCACCAAGTTTACCGAGGTCGGTTATGTGGGACGCGATGTGGAAAGCATCGTTCGGGATCTGGTCGAGGCCAGCGTGCGTCTTTGCAAGGAGCAGGCATCCCAGAAAGTGAAGACGCGGGCAACCTATATGGCCAATGAGCGGATTATTGACATCATCCTGCATCCGAACCGGAAGCCGACGAATCCGATTGACCTTCTCCTTGGCAACAAGCCCAAGGAGCCGGAACTCCCCGAGAGTGAGAAGAAACAGATCTCTACCCGGAGAGAAGAGCTGCGGTCACAGCTTGAGAGCGGCCAGCTGGAGGACTATGAGATCGAGATCGAGGTGGAGGATACGCCTCAGGAGGTCGAGATCAACGGCGCCAGCGTCAGCATCGGCATGATTATGGGCGACATGATGCCCAAGAAGATGAAAGTCCGCCGCATGAAAGTGTCAGAGGCACGCCGGATTCTGATTTCCGAGGAAGAAGGCAAGCTGATTGATATGGATGCGGTGAAGGAGGAGGCCTGCCGCCGCGCGGAGCAGGACGGCATCATTTTCATCGATGAGATCGACAAGGTGGCCGGGCGCTCCAACAACGGACCGGACGTCAGCCGGGAGGGGGTCCAGCGGGATATTCTGCCCATTGTCGAGGGCAGTACGGTCAACACCAAGTACGGCGTGGTCAAAACGGACTTTATGCTGTTCATTGCGGCGGGTGCGTTCCATGTGGCAAAGGTATCGGATCTGATTCCCGAACTGCAGGGCCGCTTCCCGGTTCGCGTCACACTGAATCCGCTGACGAAAAATGATTTCAAGGCCATTCTTTCCCAGACTGACAATGCACTGACCCGTCAGTATGAGGCATTGCTCTCGGTGGACCATGTGCACCTCAAGTTTGATGAATCCGCGCTGGATGTTCTCGCCGAGATCGCAGAGACTGAGAATGAGAGCAAGGAAGATATCGGCGCGAGAAGGCTGCATACCCTGTTTGAAAAGGTCCTGGAGGATATTTCCTTCAATGCCGCAGGGGATATGCCGGATGTGGATGTGCTCATCAACGGCGATTATGTACGGGAACACCTGGGCAGCGATATCGCCTCAAGGGATATGAAGCGGTTTATCCTGTGACCTGCTGAGCGGACAGGCTAGGCCGGAATGGATTTTCTCCCAGGTGATTGACAAGGCCGCGGGGGATGGCTATAATACGCACAGTTGCTCGGAGAACAGAAGGAGTACACTGATGTCTGCCTCAAGAGAGGAACACCCATGGGTGGAAGGTGTCCGGCGGGATGCGGTGGAAGGTCGTCTGGGAGAGCGCGGGTGATGAGAGTAGTCCGCAGGGGTGCGCCCCGTAAAGCGCTTTGAGGCATGCCGGGCATGCGAATAAAGGTGGTACCACGCAGATGTGCGTCCTTTTTGGAGGCACATCTGTTTTTTTACCCGGAAACTGGCGGGATTGTGCCTTTCCGGTGAATCAGAAGGGTTGAGACGGAGGAGGTGAGAACATGCATATGAATCTTTCGCCGAAGATGATTCCGGGACTGCTGGTCTTACTGGCAGGGGCCGTGCTGACTTTTGCAGCCGGACGTTTCGCGGGTCGTGAGGATCATGTGCCTGCTGTCAAGCTGGCAGGAATTCTCCTCTGTGCGGTCGGGGCAGCACTGACGATCTGCCTGTAGACCTGAATGAACGATATGATCCGAAAGAGAAAGGATTTGAAAAGATGGACGAGAAAAAGATGCCTGAGATGGAGAAAGTCTATAATCCTCAGGCCATTGAGACGGAGCTCTACGAGGAATGGGAAAGCTCCGGCGCGTTTACCGCTCACCGGGTGGAGGGGAAAAAGCCCTTTACCATCGTGATGCCGCCGCCCAATATTACCGGACAGCTGCACATGGGTCATGCCATGGACGGCGTCCTTCAGGACAGCCTGACCCGGTATCACCGGATGAAGGGAGATCCGACGCTGTGGCTGCCCGGAACGGACCATGCCAGCATCGCCACGGAGGTCAAGATTGTGCAGGCCATGGCCAAAGAAGGTCTGACCAAGCAGGACATCGGGCGCGAGGAATTCCTCAAGCGTGCCTGGGCCTGGCGCAATGAGTACGGCGGGCGGATCGTGCGGCAGACACGGCGCATGGGAAACAGCTGTGACTGGTCCAGAGAGCGCTTTACCATGGATGAGGGCTGCTCGGAGGCCGTGACAGAGGTGTTTAACCGGCTGTACGAGAAGGATCTCATTTACAGAGGCAACCGGATGATTAACTGGTGTCCCTGCTGCAAGACCTCCATTTCCGACGCGGAGGTGGAGTATGAGGAGCAGAACGGCCATTTCTGGCATCTCCTTTATCCGGTGAAGGAAACCGGTGAAATGCTGGAGCTGGCGACGACCCGTCCGGAAACCATGCTGGGTGATACCGCGGTGGCCATTAACACCGAGGATGAGCGGTATGCGCATCTGCACGGCTGTCATGTGATTCTGCCGCTGGTGGGACGCGAGATCCCGATTGTCTGTGATGAGCATGCCGATATGACCAAGGGAACCGGTGTGGTGAAGATTACGCCGGCCCATGATCCGAACGACTTTGAGGTGGGACAGCGGCATAATCTTGAGATCGTGCGTGTCTTTACCTATGACGGGCATATGACCGGCGCCAAAGAGGCTGCCGAGGCACGCGAACTGTTTGAAAGCGGCCGGGCAGCGGTCAATGAGCCCACGGTCTATGACTGCGGCAAGTATGCCGGAATGACCACGCTGGAGGCGCGGAAAGTCATCCTGCATGACCTTGAGGCGGGCGGCTATCTGAAGGAACCCGAGGAACTGCGCCACGAGGTGGGAACCTGCTACCGCTGCCATACGACCATTGAGCCCATGGTGTCCAAGCAGTGGTTTGTGCGCATGGCGCCCCTGGCCAAGCCGGCCATTGACTGCGTTAAGAACGGGGAAACCAAGTTTGTGCCGGAGCGCTTCTCCAGGAACTACCTGACCTGGATGGAAAACATCCGTGACTGGTGCATTTCCCGTCAGCTGTGGTGGGGACACCGGATTCCGGCCTGGTACTGTGATGACTGCGGCGAGACGATTGTGGCAAGAGAAACGCCCAAAGTCTGCCCCAAGTGCGGCAGTGTGCACCTGACCCAGGATGAGGATGTGCTTGATACCTGGTTCTCCTCTGCCCTCTGGCCGTTCTCCACACTGGGCTGGCCCAAACAGACAGAAGATCTGGCGTATTTCTATCCCACCAGCGTGCTGGTGACCGGCTATGACATCATCTTCTTCTGGGTTGCCCGCATGATCTTCTCCGGCTGTGAGCAGATGGGCAAAACGCCCTTCCATACCGTCCTGATTCACGGACTGGTGCGGGATGCGCAGGGACGGAAAATGAGCAAGTCCCTTGGCAATGGCGTGGATCCGCTGGAAATCATTGACAAGTATGGCGCGGACGCGCTGCGCTTCTCCCTGGTGAACGGTGTCAGCCCGGGAAATGACATGCGTTTCTCGGATGACAAGGTGGAGAGTGCACGGAACTTTGCCAACAAGATCTGGAATGCCAGCCGGTTCGTGCTCAGCAACATCAACGGCGAAGTGGAGCAGCTGGAAGGAAAGACCTTTACCCTGGCAGATCAGTGGATCCTGACCCGTCTCGGGGAGACGGTGAAGGAGATCACGGGACACTTTGAGAGCTATGATCTGGGTCTTGCGGCGCAGAAGCTGTATGACTTTATCTGGTCGGAATTCTGCGACTGGTACATTGAGCTCTCCAAGGTGGAACTGAACGATCCTGAGAAGCGTCCGGCGGCGCTGGCCGTGCTCCGGCATACGCTGATTGCCATTCTCAAAATGCTGCATCCCTTCATGCCGTTTATTACCGATGCGGTGTACCGGTACATTCCGGGAACCGAGGGGACGATCATGCTCTCGGCCTGGCCTGAGGCAGATGAAAAGACCCTGTTCCCCGAAGCGGCAAAGGCCATGGAGGGAATCATGGAGGTCATCAAGTCGGTCCGGAACCTGCGGGCGGAGATGAATGTGGCCGTGGGCAAACGGGCGCATCTGCTGATCCGGCCGAAACAGGGCTGGGAGGCCGCACTTGAAACGGCCGGGGAACTGTTCACCCGTCTGGCCTGGGCTAGCAATGTCCAGATCCTCGGAATGGAGGAGACCGTGCCCGGAAAGACCGTTTCCTGTGTGTCAGAGGCGGCGGAGGTGTTCATCCCGCTGGGCGATCTGGTGGACTTTGAGAAAGAGATTGCCCGTCTGGAGAAAGAGCGGAACGCGGTGGCAGGGGAGATTGCCCGGAGTGAGGGCAAACTCAACAACCCGGGCTTTACCGCCAAGGCACCGGCGAAACTGGTGGAGCAGGAAAAGGAAAAGCTGCAGGTCAATCGTGACAAGCTCGCCAAACTGGAGAGCCGTCTTGAGGAACTGAAGCAGTCGATGTAACTGAATCAGAAACTGGTCTGTCCGTACCGCAGCGTGCGGACAGACCGGCTTTTTGCGTGCCATTTGCCGGTCCGGTTCCCGCCGGAGAATGAACCAGCAGGCATTCAGCCGGGAGTGCCGGCATAATCCGCCTGCCGGAAAATGGCAAAACTGCATGAATTCGAAAAAATCATTGTGACCATGGGTGAAAATCGGTTATAATAGACGCATATTTTTGCCTGCAGAGACCTTGAGAATGCCTGCCGGAAAAGCAGAAGTGAGGAAATCCGGCTGCCGCTGGGCGGCAGCCGGACATGCAGGGCGCTTCTCAGGCAAAACCCAGCATTGAGGTCCAGAAAGGGGGAGAACCCGTGCCTTTTGAACATGTCAGCGTCATGCTGAAAGAAACGGTGGATCTGCTTGATGTAAAGCCGGATGGAATCTATGTGGACGGGACCCTCGGGGGCGGCGGACACAGTGAGGAAATCCTGAAGCGTCTCGGGGGAACCGGACATTTATACGGAATTGACCGGGACCGGGAGGCACTGCGCGCGGCCGGTGAGCGGCTCAAGCAATGGACGAATTTTACGGCACTGCACGGGAATTTTCATGATGCGCCGGACCTGCTCAAAGCGGAGCAGGTGGAAAAGGTGGACGGGTTTCTGCTGGACCTGGGGGTCAGTTCCTACCAGCTGGACACGGCGGAACGGGGATTTTCCTATCATGTCTGTGCGCCGCTGGATATGCGGATGGACCAGGGAGCGGAGCTGAGTGCGGAGCGCATTGTCAATACCTGGCCGCAGAAGGAAATTGCGCGGATTCTTCGGGAATACGGGGAGGAAAAGTGGGCCGCCCGGATTGCGGAAATCATTGTGGAACACCGGCAGCGGCAGCCGCTGCAAACGACCGAGGATCTGGTGGCCTGCGTGGATGCGGCCATTCCCCGGGCGGTGCGAAACAGGGATCCGGGGCACAGTGCCCGGCGCACGTTCCAGGCACTTCGGATTGCCGTCAATGATGAACTGGAACCGCTGCGACAGGTCCTGATGGAAATGACACGGATGCTCAGGCCCGGAGGACGGCTGGTGGTTCTGACCTTTCATTCGCTTGAGGACCGGATTGTCAAGCAGACCATGCGCACCATGGCCAGTCCCTGTCAGTGTCCGCCGCGTATTCCGATCTGCGTCTGCGGCCGGACACCGCAGGTGCGGCTGCTGGATCATCTGAAACCCTCGGAGGAGGAAATCCAGCGAAATTCAAGGTCGCACAGTGCCATGCTTCGTGGCTGTGAGCGCCTTGATGCCGAGTGGAATCTGGAAATTCCTGCCGGGACAGGGGCGCAGAGGCGATAAAATCCAGGGACATTCTGAAAGTGAACACGGTGATGAGCGGAAAGGAGTCTCTTGTGCCGACATTATATGTGGTAGCAACCCCAATTGGAAATCTGGGCGATCTGTCGCCGCGGGCACAGGAGATTCTCTCCTCTGTCGGGCTGATTGCGGCGGAGGATACCCGTGTCACACGGGCGCTTCTCAGTCATTTTCAGATTCGTACGCCCTGCGTCTCAAACCATCGGCATAACGAAGAGGAGAAGGCGCAGCCCATTGTGGCACGGATGCTGGAGGAGGACATTGACTGTGCGCTGGTGACGGATGCCGGAACACCGGCGATCTCAGATCCCGGTAGCTTCCTGGTGGATGAGGCACTGCGGGCGGGCATTCCCGTTGTGGCGGTTCCGGGACCGACGGCCATGGCGGCCGCACTCTCGGTTTCCGGCTTTGATACCAGAACCTTTGCGTTTTACGGGTTTTTGCCCAGAAAACGCAGTGAACTGGTGGACCAGCTGAAACAGATGCAGAAATCCGGAATCCCGATTGCTGTCGTGCATGAATCGCCTCACCGGGTAACGGAACTGGTGGAGGTCATCTGTGAGGTTTTGCCGGGCTGCCGGATCAGTGCCAGCTGTGACCTGACGAAATTTTATGAGAAGACGATCCGCGGAACGGCGCAGGAAGTGCTGACGATGCTGAAAAGCAACGAAAAGACGGAAAAAGGGGAATACTGTCTGGTTCTTGATTTTCATGAGGTGGCTCCGGCAGAGCCGGAGGTGACGATTGATCCCGGCCGGTCCGCGGAGATCCAGCTGTTTGAAAAGATGCTTGCCGGAATGGATCTGAAAAGTGCCGTGGCGGAACTTCGAAAGGGCGGAATGAAGCGGAATGCTGCCTATCAGGCGGGGGAACGGATCAAGCAGATATTCAGTGAACAATTTGAATCGGGGGAGGATGAATTGTGCCAGGAATGAGACGAAACCCCAGCCGAACGGATGTGGTGCAGGACGGTTTCAGTTTTGCCGTCAGTCATTCGCCGGCCCCGGTACAGCAGGTACCGGTTTATCCGGAAAAGCCTGCGCCAGTCCGGCTTGGACCGGTTCGTTTTGAAGCCCTTCCGGATGGAACGCTGGCGGCCGTGGGCTGCAGTGACCGTGAGATTGATGATCTGAACCTGGAATTTGAGGCAGGCGGACAGCCGATTTCCCAGATTGGCCCGCGTGCGTTTGAAAACTGTCAGCAGCTGCAGCGGGTGATCATCCCGCGAACGGTGCTGCAGATCGGTGAAATGGCGTTTGCCGGATGCAGCCGCCTGCACACCCTGACGCTGCCGGGCAGCATCCAGAAAGTGGGAACCCTGGCGTTTGCCAGGTGCACCTCGCTTACCCGGGTGCGCATCGAGCCCGGGGTCGCCATGCTGGGTCCCTCCTGTTTTCAGAAATGCCAAAAGCTGGTGCGGGTGGATATTCCTGCCAGTGTGGAGAGCTTTGGCGGAGGGGTATTTTTCGGCTGCAGCAGGCAGATGAAGCTCTATGGCGCCGCAGGATCGCCGGCGGAACAGTACGCACGGATGTATGGTGTTTCCTTTGATTCAGAGGACTGGAAGAGGGATGAGCAGCTGGTCCTGGAGGAAAACGAAGACGGAACACTGACGGTCATTGGGATGCGGAATCCGGGTGACCGGCGGCTTGAAATTCCGGATGAACTGTGCGGACGGAGCATCGTGGCGGTGGCACCCAGCGCCTTTTTTGGAAACATGGCCATAGAACAGGTGATCTTTGGACGGCGGATACGGATGATTGGCAGGAATGCCTTTATGGGCTGCCGGAATCTGACGCTGCTGTCTTTTGAATACGGACCGGAACGCGTTGAGGAAAATGCCTTTGCCGGATGTGACCATCTGCGGCAGGTGATTTTCCCGACCGGCACGGGAAGCATTGGACGGCTGGCCTTTTTTGGCTGTTCGCAGCTGAACTTTGTGCGGCTGCCGCCGGTAACCCGGCTCGAATCAATGGTATTTGATGGCTGCGCGCCGGACCTGCGGGTCTACGGCGGGTTTGCCGTGCAGTAAATGGATGAAAGAGGATTGATGGAGGGAAGAGGATGAAAGACATCGGTTTTGATTCACAGAAATACATTCGTCTGCAGTCGGAGCGCATCCGGGAACGGATACGGTACTTTGGCGGGAAACTGTATCTTGAATTCGGCGGAAAGCTGTTTGATGATTTTCATGCGGCCCGGGTTCTGCCCGGTTTCCTGCCGGATATCAAGCTGCGGATGCTGATGGAAATGCGGGATCAGGCGGAGATCATCATTGCGATTAACGCAGGGGATATTGAGAAACAGAAACGCCGCGGGGATCTTGGCATTACCTACGAAACGGATGTCATTCGTCTGGTGGATGTGTTCCGGGAATTCGGCCTGTATGTGGGCAGCATCGTCCTCACGCAGTTTGCCGAGCAGCCCAGTGCACAGACGTTTGAAAAGCGGATGAAGAGCATGGGCCTGCAGGTTTACCGGCACTATCCGATTCACAACTATCCCTCCGATATCCGCACTGTTGTCAGCGATGAGGGATACGGGCGCAATGAGTACATCCGGACCAGCCGTGAGCTGATTGTGGTGACGGCGCCGGGTCCCGGAAGCGGGAAAATGGCCACCTGTCTCTCCCAGCTGTATCACGAGAACAAGCGGGGCGTCAAGGCAGGCTACGCCAAGTTTGAAACGTTCCCGATCTGGAATCTGCCGCTGAAGCATCCGGTGAATCTGGCCTATGAGGCAGCGACGGCAGACCTGAATGATGTGAACATGATTGACCCCTTCCATCTTGAGGCATACAATACCAAAGCGGTCAATTACAACCGGGATATTGAGGTCTTTCCGGTGCTGCAGGCGGTCTTTGAAAAGATCTACGGCGAAAGCCCGTATAAGAGCCCGACAGACATGGGCGTAAACATGGTAGGGAATGCCATCTGCGATGACGCGGTATGCTGTGAGGCATCCAAACAGGAAATCATCCGCCGCTACTTCAAGGCCTCCTGTCTGGTCCGTCAGGGACTTGCCTCCGAACAGGAAATCGGAAAGATCTCCCTTCTGATGCAGCAGCTGGGGATTGAGCCGGAGTATCGCCCGGTGGTTCCCGCGGCGCGCCTGATGGCAGATCATACAGGAAAGCCGGCGGCCGCCATTGAACTGCCCAGCGGTGAAATTGTGACAGGGAAGACCAAGGATCTGTTTGGCCCGGCCTCCGCCGCCCTCCTCAACGCGGTAAAGCGTCTTGCCGATATTCCGGGCAATGTGGACCTGATTGACGGCAATGTCATCCGCTCCCTTCAGCAGCTGAAAACGGAATATCTGCACAGCAAAAATCCCCGGCTGCATACCGATGAGATGCTGATCGCCCTTTCCATGAGCGCGGCAACGGATGAGAATGCCCGCAAGGCGATGCAGTGCCTGACCAGCCTGAGCGGATGCGAGGTCCATACCTCTGTCATTCTCTCCTCCGTCGATGAGGGTGTCTTCATGCGGCTTGAGATGAACCTGACTTCCGATCCGGTTTACGAGCACAACAATCTGTATCATAAATAACCGGGAAACACAAAAGCGGTCTGGCATTGGCCAGACCGCTTTATGTATGGGTGAAATGGGATTCCCTCCGGGGAAATACCGGCATCAGTAGATGACGGGTTTCAGGGTGAGGTAATGGGTGAAAAGCTCAATACACGCCTCCCGGTCAATGGGGTTCAGATAATCCTGCAGAAGCTCCCTGCCGCTTACAAGGCTGTCCAGCCGTTCATCACGGAAACCGATTTGGCTGTTGTCCTCAATGGTGCATCCGTAATGAACTTTGTCAAGTCTGGCCCAGAGACAGGCAAACAGGCACATGGGACACGGTTCACCGGTTGTATACAGTTCGCAGCCGCTGAGATCATAGGTATTCATGTTTTTTTCGGCGTCCCGTATGGCGCTGATCTCGCCGTGCGCTGTGGAGTCCTTGTTTTTCAGCACCATATTGTGCCCGCGCCCGATGATTTTTCCGTCCTTCACGATAATGCTGCCAAAGGGTCCGCCGTGTTTGTGCGTGATCCCGTCCAGTGCTTCGTTAATGGCCTCACGCATGTAAGGGTTTTTCGCCGTGTTCTGAAAGGAATCCGTGTCGGGCACTGCTTCCTGCCCGGGAAAAGGGGAGCCGGGTTGTTTCATGAGTATCATCCTCCTCGGTATGTCAAAGTGGCTTCATTCTGTTCATGACTTATCGAACAGTCGCTGCGCGGCAGGGCCGCGCTGGTGTTCAGGCGGTCATTTGCCGGAGGGACTTTATTCGGTTCCGGACTCAGCAAACGGCTGCTGCGCGGCAGGGCCACTCATGAGGGTATATGTTGGAATGAGACAGGCGGGTTCTGTTCGGAAAAGTCTCTGCTCCGGGACAGAGATCGTCCGTGCTTAGGACAGAACTGCCGGTTCCGGCGGTTTTCATCCGCAGAAGTGTTAATTGCAGATGAATCCAGTAAACAGGATAAGAATAACATAAACAGGCGAAGATGAAAAGAACGGACATGGCACAAATTGTTTTGTCTTCTGAAAACAGGAAAGTTTTTGCCAGGCCGGGGCGGTCTCCCCGGATGAAGGATTCATGACGGAGAACAGACGGAACGGTCACAGGACGGTGCAGACCTTTGCGGACAGGAACAGCAGACGAAAAGAACATGCACGGTCCATTCCTGAAAATGCCCCGTCCGTTTTGGCTGAAAATTGTTTTTTTCAGATGCTATTGACACTTTTATGGGCAATAGGTATACTTCAATCTAGGTAACAAAAAACAGGCTGTCTATAGGACAGCGTGTTGTGAGGATATAAAGGAGGTTGCTTTCCAATGGACCAGTTGAATTACAGTGTACTCGAAGCTTCCGGATACAAGGGGTATGTGCTGAAGTCTGCTCCCGAAAAAGTCATGCAGTTTGGCGAGGGAAATTTCCTGCGCGCGTTTGTCGATGATTTCATCGATATCGCCAATGAAAAAGCAGGATTCAACGGAAAAGTTGTTCTGGTACAGCCGATTGCCATGGGCCTGACGGAGCTGATCAACAAGCAGGAAGGCCTGTATACACTTTATCTTCGCGGCAGTGAAAAGGGAAAGAAGATCGATGACAAGCGTGTCATTTCCTGTGTCAGCCGCTGCGTAAATCCCTATGAGAACTGGGAGAGCGTGCTGGAGCTGGCCAGGAGCAAGGATCTTGAGATCATTGTGTCCAATACCACGGAAGCCGGCATTGTGCATGACAATGAGAGCACCTTTGATCAGGTTCCGCCCACCAGTTTCCCGGCCAAGCTGACCCGCGTTCTTTATGAGCGCTTCAAGGCCGGTCTTGACGGAGTGGTGATTCTCTCCTGTGAGCTGATTGACAACAACGGAAAAGAGCTGCTGCGCTGCGTGAACCAGTACATTGATGACTGGAAGCTGGAGGCGGCGTTCAGGAGCTGGGTCAACGAGAAGAATATCTTCTGCTCCACGCTGGTGGACCGCATTGTTCCCGGCCGCATTCGTGATCCCAAGGAAGTGGCCGCGCTGGCTGAGGCAAACGGCTATGAGGATCCGCTGACGGATGTGGGCGAGGTCTTTGGCGTCTGGGTCATTGAGGGACCGGCGGAACTTGAGGACCGTCTGCCGTTCAAGAAGGCCGGTGTTCCGGTAATGGTAGTGCCGGATGTAACGCCGTATAAGAAGCGGAAGGTCCGCATCCTGAATGGTGCGCATACCGGCTTTGTGCTGGGTGCCTATCTGGCAGGGTTTGACATTGTCCGCGACTGTATGCATGATGACACCATCCGCGGCTTCATGAACAAGATGCTCTATGAGGAGGTCATCCCGACGCTGCCCCTGGACAAGAACGATCTGAATGCGTTCGCCGAGGCCGTGCAGGACCGCTTCAACAATCCGTTCGTCAATCATGAGCTGATGAGCATTTCCCTGAACTCCACGTCGAAGTGGAAAGCCCGCAATATGCCCTCTTTCCTCGAGTATGTGGAGGCAAACGGACAGCTGCCGCCGTGTCTCACCATGAGCCTGGCCGCCTACATTGCGTTCTACTCCAACGACATTTCGGCGCTTGAGGAACGCGGCCTTGTCTGCCGCCGCCCGAAGGGCAATGAGTACGTCGTTTCAGACGACCGTTGGGCGCTCGAGTTCTACTATGCACACCGTGAGGACAGCATTGAGGACCTGGTCCATGCCGTGCTCACCAATACCCAGATGTGGGATCAGGACCTGACCAAAGTCGAGGGCCTTGAGGCCGCGGTTGTCAGCGATCTCCACATGATTCGCGAAAAGGGCGCCAAGGCTGCCTATGCCAGCGTTCTGTAAGCACTGAACCGATTCCAAAGAAACTCCGGATTTTTCCGGAGTTTCTTTTTTGAATCCAGGTTTCAGACAAAGCTGCTCAGACCAATGACAGGAATAAGAAGGCTGACGGGCGGTATTTTTGCTATGACGCTGTCTGAGCCTGAATACAACAAAATGCCGCTTTCGCGGCTTTTCTCTCCGGGTGGAGATTCGTCGATTCATTTTGGGTTATGCCTGCTAAGGATGATGGTGCCTGATAAGCCGAAGAGCAAACCATCGCCACAAAGACGGAGCTTGAGCGGGCTCAGGCGATAATGGAAAACAACTCTGCAAGCCAGTGCCTGCAGAGTTGTTGCATCTTCTGTTCAGCGAGCCGGATACCTTAAGGATCTTCTTCATGAACCTTTGGCGGGGCAGCCGGGCAGGGGATTGGACCTGACAAGATACGGGGCTGACTGCGAAGGTTTTTTTCCCCTTTCAGCCCCGGATCAGCTGCCGCGGACCATCAGGGCACGGATGGCGTTGAGGACAGCCAGCACCATGACGCCCACGTCAGCAAAAACGGCCAGCCACATGTTGCCAAGCCCGATGGCACTCAGCAAGAGACAGCACACCTTGACGCCAATGGCAAAAAAGATGTTCTCATAGACGATCCGCATGCATTTCCGGGCAATCCGGACGGCTTTTGCGATCTTTACGGGATTGTCATCCATGATGACAACATCTGCGGCCTCAATGGCGGCATCTGAACCGAGGGCGCCCATCGCGATGCCCACATCGGCACGGGAGAGGACCGGAGCGTCATTGATGCCGTCACCGACGAAAGCCAGGGTTGAGCCGGCCGGCTTTTCGGCCAGGAAGGTTTCAACGCAGCGGACTTTATCCTGAGGGAGAAGCTCACTGCGAAAATCGGAGATGGAGAGCTGTGAGGCGATGGTCTGGGCAGCCTGCTTTGTGTCACCGGTCAGCATGACCACTTTGGTGATTCCGGCCTGCCTGAGCTCGGAGATGGCCTGCGCAGAGGTTTCCTTCAGCTGGTCTGAAATGACGATGGAACCGGAATACTGGTGATCAATGGCGGTATGAACAATGGTTCCGTTCTTGGTGCAGGCCTCTGTCGGGATGCCGAGACGTTCCATCAGGCGGTCATTTCCGGCGGCAACCGGTTTTCCGTCGACGGTGGCGGTTACCCCGTGACCGCTGATTTCCTGAATGTCGGTGACCCGGGACAGGTCCGTCGGCCGGCAGTTGGCCCGCTGAATGGACTGGGAAATGGGGTGCGTAGAGGCACTTTCCGCCAGGGCGGTAATTTCAAGGAGATCCTCCCGGGGACAGCGGGCGTTGAGAATATCGGTCACCTCAAACACACCGCGGGTCAGCGTACCGGTTTTGTCCAGGATGACGGTGCGGACCCTGGAAAGCGTTTCCACGTAATTGCTTCCTTTGATCAGGATGCCGGCGCGGCTGGCACCGCCAAGCCCCGCAAAGAAGGTGAGGGGGATGGAGATGACCAGGGCACACGGACAGGAGATGACCAGGAAAGTCAGGGCACGGTAGATCCATTGGTCGAACCTGGCCGGCTGTCCCATGACCAGGGAAATCAGAGGCGGGACAAAGGCCAGAATCAGTGCGCTGATGCAGACCGCCGGCGTGTAAATCCGGGCAAACTTGGCAATGAAGTTTTCAGAGGGGGCTTTGCTTGAGGAAGCGTTTTCCACCAGATCCAGGATTTTGCTGGCAGTGGATTCGCCGAATTCACGGGTTGTCCGGATGCGGAGAAGACCGGAGAGGTTGATGGAGCCGGAGAGAACGGAATCTCCCTCATGGACATCCCGGGGAACACTTTCGCCCGTCAGGGCGGCGGTATCTACAGCGGAGCGGCCATCTGTAATGATTCCGTCAATAGGAATTTTCTCGCCGGGACGGACGGAGATGACCGTTCCGATTTCTACCTCGTCCGGATCGACGGAGACAAAGGCACCATCCCGCTCAATGAACGCCTCGTCGGGGCGGATGTCCATGAGGGCGGCAATGCTGCGCCGGCTGCGCCCCACGGCAATGCTCTGAAACAGTTCACCGGTCTGATAAAACAGCATGACGGCAACCGCTTCCACATAGTCACCGGTTTTGGTCAGTGCCAGGACAAAGGCACCGATGGTCGCAACGGCCATGAGAAAACTTTCATCCATTACCTGACCGCGGGTGATGCCCCTGAACGCTTTGAGCAGGACATCATAGCCCACAATCAGATAGGGGATCAGGTAAAGGAAGAAAGCCAGCGGCTGGCCGGGACGAAGAATCAGCAAAACGAGAAGCAGAGCGGCAGCCGTCAGAATACGGAGAAGGGTTTTCTTCTGTTTTTTATTCATATCGATGCCCTCTTTGCGGGAATCAGTAGAAGATCTCGCACTCACTTTCTACTTTTCTGCAGTTTTCAAGGACGACAGGCATGACCGCGGAGGGAGCTGCTCCCTCTTCAAATTCAACGATCATTTTCAGCGTCATGAAATTGACGGTGGCGTTTTTGACACCGGAGGTCCTGCGGGCGGCTTCCTCCATCTTATTGGCACAGTTGGCGCAGTCTACTTCAATTTTATAGGTCTTTTTCATGATGATCTTCCTTTCCTGTATATGCTTTGCCTTTTGCAATGAAAGGGAACAGGCACACGATGAGAAACGAATTGCGCCAGGCACGTCGATTAAACGATTAAGTGTTTGTTTAATTGATGGGTGAAATATACAGCTTTTGGATTCTTTTGTCAAGGGATTTGCAAAAAAAAGGCAGCTGTGAGATAATAAGAGGACCGCTGAGCCCTGCCGGAAATGTCGGCAGGACGGACGGAAGAGAGACATGGAGAGAGAGAATGGCCAGAAAAATACTGCCGCCTCATCATCATCATGATGAGAACCTGAACCGGCTGCTTGAACATATTCCGGACTGTGCGGAATTGGAAATTGTGGCAAATGTCTTTAAAGAAGTCAGTGACAGCAGCCGGATTCGGATTTTCTGGCTGCTGTGTCACTGCGAGGAATGTGTAACAAATCTTTCCGCGATCATGGAGATGACGGCCCCGGCGGTCTCTCATCATCTGGCGCGGCTGAAGGCGAGCGGCCTCATCGCCTCCCGCCGTGAGGGAAAAGAGGTCTATTACCGTGCAGCAGAGACGCATATTGCTGATACGCTGCATCACATGATTGAAAGCATGGTCGAGATCACATGCCCTGAAAATGAAGCGACTGCCGGAGTGAACGAAAAGTAGCTTTTGCAGATCTCGGGAGAGGAAGCGGGAAAATGTCAGCGCATGAAAACGAGGAAAAGCAGCGTGAACGGATCGGGATGCGGGTTTCCCTGACGGCGATTCTGGCCAATGTCCTCCTGGTGCTGGTGAAGGGCGCCGTCGGAATCCTCAGCGGTTCAATTGCCATTCTGGGTGATGCGGTCAACAATCTGTCGGATGCTGCCTCCGGAATCATCACGCTCTGGGGATTTCACATGGCCTCCCGTCCGGCGGATGCGGAGCATCCGTATGGACATGGGCGCATGGAATACCTTTCCGGCCTTTGTGTTGCCCTGATGGTCATGGCCATCGGGATTAACCTGCTGGTCACCAGCGTGAGAAAGTGCATGCATCCGGCCCTGATTGAAGTCAGCGGATTCATGCAGCTGCTGATGGCCCTGTCCATCGCGGTCAAGGGCGGCTTGTATATGCTGTTTCACTGGACCGGAAAACGGATTCATTCCGGCGCCATGAACGCGGCCGCCCTCGATGCACGCAATGATATGCTCATGACCGGCGGCATTCTGGCGGCAGCGGCGATTGAAACCGCCTTCCATGTTCCGGCAGATGGCTGGGTCGGACTGTTCATGTCCTGCTATATTCTGTTCAGCGGCTTTCAGCTGGTGCAGGATCAGCTCAGCCCGCTGTTGGGGGCAATTCCCTCAAAGGAAACGGTGGAACGCATTCGGACCATGGTTCTTTCAAATCCCCAGGTTCTGGGGATGCATGATCTCATGATTCACAACTATGGGCCGGACCGGGAGTATGCCAGCGCGCATGTGGAACTGCCGGCCAGCCTGTCCGCACTCCGGATGCACGAGATTGCGGACGGCATTGAAAAGAAGATTCAGGAGGAGACCGGCATTCAGATGGTCCTGCACTGTGATCCGGTGATCACGGATGAACGGATTCCAAAGATGAAAGCGTTTCTGAATGAGGTCTCCGGGACACTCGGCATTGAACTGAACATCCACGATCTCCGGATCATTCCCGGAGAGACCAAATCGCGTGTTCTGTTTGACTGTGTGGTGCCTTTTGGTTCGGCCGTCTCCATGGACTCGCTCAGGCAGACCATCGTGACGGAGTTTACACAGTATTTTCCGGAGTATGTCTGTGAGCCGAACATGGAGCACAGCGCCACCGGAATCTGATCATTCCCGCGGTTCGGGAAAAATGAAAGAAGTTCAGCCATGTCCGGCAAAGGGACAGAGGGCTGATTCTTCTGTGTTGAGGAAAGGGTTATGGCAGCAAAACGAGAAAAACTGGAAGACAGACTGAAAATGCGGCGGCTGACGACGGATGATACGGCGCAGTACAACGCTCTGCTTCGTTATGCGTTCCAGGTGACAGACAGTGAACTGGCGGCAATTGGCTGGGATCAGAAGGATATGGAAAAGTCCAAGAAGCCGGTTCTCAAGAAAACGGAG
>ODAI011877700.1_pt1 | contig 19650 bp, 15 predicted proteins | sample 1539321 | NCBI WGS metagenome assembly ODAI01 (sample SAMN02144231, study PRJEB22623) | gut metagenome | biome: sheep rumen | host: Ovis aries | place: New Zealand
ATTGATTTTGATTGTATAAGATTGTGGTGCAAATTCAGACAACTGTTTACGTGGTGCCTTGATTGCTTTTTCAATCTTACCCAAAATGTGCATACGGCCGTCTTTTGCCTGGCTTAATGCGTGTTCCATAATTTCAAAAGTAATAGATGTAATTTTGATATCCATTTGCAAAGCAGTGATACCACGATCTGTACCTGTCACTTTGAAATCCATATCGCCCAAGTGATCTTCATCGCCCAAAATATCGGTTAAAATAGCATAATCATCGCCTTCTTTAATCAATCCCATTGCGATACCTGCCACTGGACGAGTTAATGGCACACCGCCATCCATCATCGCCAATGTTGCACCGCATGTTGTTGCCATAGATGATGAACCATTTGATTCCAAAATATCGGAACATACACGCACAACATAATCAAACTTTTCGCGTGATGGCATCATTGGATGTAATGCGCGCCATGCCAAATTACCATGTCCCAATTCGCGACGACCTGGGGATTTCAAACCTTTGGCTTCGCCCACAGAATAACCTGGGAAATTGTAATTCAAAATGAAATCGCGTTCATCTTCGCCATCCAAACTTTCGATTGGTAATGCATCTTTGCCGCCACCCAATGTTAATGACACCAATGCCTGGGTTTCACCGCGTGTAAACAATGCAGAACCATGTGCGCGTGGTAAAACACCCAATTCAATTTCAATAGGGCGAACAGTTTTTGTGTCACGTCCATCAATACGTGGTTTTCCGGCTAAAATATTTCCGCGCATAATTTTTGCAGTTAAATTTTCCACAATTTCATCTGCCCATGATTCCAATGTAGATGTTGCAGTTGTTGTTTCAGGAAACAATTCAACGATACGCGCCTTGGCAGATTTATGAATTTCAGCCAATGTTCCCAAACGTTCCAATTTTTCTTTAATCAACAATGCATCTGCGATTTGACCTTCGAAAGAAGCAAAATCTTTTTCCATTGTGATATATTCGTCGGTGTGTTCAGGGGTTGCCCAACGTTCTTTGCCGGCATTTTCGACCAATTCGTTAATAGCACCAATAACAGCCTGTTGTGCATCAAAACCGAATTTAACCGCGCCCAATGTTGTTTCTTCATCCAATTCACCGATTTCAGATTCGACCATCAACACACCGTCTTTGGTTGCAGATACGACCAAATCCATTTCAGATTTTGTATCAACATCTTTGCGTGATGGATTCAAAACATATTTTCCGTCGATATATCCAACGCGTGCCGCACCGATTGGTCCTTGGAAAGGAACACCGGACAAAGCCAATGCCGCAGATGATGCAATCATCGCCAAGATATCTGGTTGATTCTTTTTATCATAAGAAAATACCTGTGCAATGATTTGAACTTTATTTTTGAATGTTTCTGGGAACAAAGGACGAATAGGGCGGTCGATAAGACGCGCAATCAATGTTTCAGACACAGATGCCTTGCCTTCACGTCTGTCGCGTGAACCTGGAATACGACCAGATGACGCAAATTTTTCTTGATAATCAACGGTCAAAGGAAAGAAATCCTGACCTTCGACGGCTTCTTTTTCGGCGCAAACTGTGGCCAAAACCATTGTACCACCCATTGTTGCCAAAACCGCGCCATTGGCCTGTTTTGCCATACGACCTGTTTCCAAACGCAATGTTTCATCACCGTATTTAATTTCAACAGCCACAGGATGATTCAAAGGATGTTGTGCATCCTTGTCATTTTTATTAAATAAACCAAATAACATATTTTTCTCCATTGTTTATTTATGTTCTTTTTTTGCGGAGAAAATTATTCGTTTTTACACTCTGTTTGGCAATATTTTAATGGATTAAAAGTGCAAAAATGAACAATTCGCCTCCGCGACCTGTCGCATTATATAAAGAAAAATATATATTTGCAAATTTATTATTAAATCTTGCCTAACAAACATAAATGCTTTATAATTGTGAGTGAATCCAAAAGATTGGGTTCGGGGCTGTAGCAAGCCTTACATGTTCGGTGCGAAAGCATCGTTAAAAATGGTGTTTCGGTGTTTTTGTACCGTCATCATCCCTGACTTTAAGGCCGGGGAGTCGTGTGCTATAAAATAGGGGTAACCTGAAAGCTACGGAATCATTTAACATGTATGATTGCTAACTCCCCGACCGCCAACTTTTTTGGCGGTTGTTTTTCATAAGGGAGTAATAAATGAACAAAATGGTTTTGTTGTGTGTTGCATTGACTGCTTGTACAACAATCGAAACAGCAAGAAAAAACGGACAAGAACTTGCTAAGCAACTTGAAGCAGAACAAGATGTAATTGAAATACTTGATAAATACAGTTTATATACAAAAAGGTGTAATAACTATGTTAGTTTGTCTGGAAAGGGACTTAGTGAAGAAATTGAAATGTATATAATATTTGCGCCACTACTTGTTATACGCTATTGTCTTGGTTATGATAATTTTTTTCCTTATCATTCAGAAAGGGAATATTGTTATTCTTATGATGGTTATGCTGAAGCAAATACGAATTTTGATTGTATAGATTCTTGGCGTAATTCTGATTATTATAATTCTGATGAATGTATTTTATATCGTCGTAATTTACATGAATCAAAAGTGAAATATTTCGATTATAAACGATTTTTACCGATAAACACACCTATAAATACAGACGAAAAATTTTTAGCGTTGGTTAAATTTTATAATACAAGGTTTGATTGCGATAATTTAGAAAATGTAACAACACAAGAAAAGCAAGATTGTAAAAATAAAGTGATTAAAACAACTGTTCAAATGGCAACCACTGGTGTCAAATGTATAGATGTATATTCAAAGGAATATAAGGAATTTTTAGATGAAAAAGGTTCTTGGTTTGGTTGGGCAATAAATCACGATCCATTAGCAACAAAAAGAATGGTATATTATACAGCTGGTGCAGCAGCGGCATATTGGATTCCTGAACAACCTGTGTATAGTAGAATAGAAGCATTGGAAGAAATTACGCAATCTGTTGCAGAATGGGGGCAAGAACATGTTTGCGATACAATTGGTTGGCAAACAGAAATTCGCAGAATGGGTTATAATCTCAACTAAAAGACGTAATGCTACCAAAATATGCAATAACACTGGTATTTGCAATAATTTGTTCTTTGATTACATTGTGTGTGCCATTTATGCAGTATTTTTTACTTTATTATATCACAACAAACATGCCAATGTTGCGCCTGCATTTTTCAGCATAAACCATCCAATTCGATAATCTGTGATATATACGGTTAACATAAATACCGCCAAAATACCGATAACCAATAAAACATTTGTTCTGTTTCCGCGCATACAATATACAGATATACAATACAGCATATATAACACCCACGCATCAACAAACAGACTGATAACCCACATAGACCAACAATTAAACGCCAACGCATTTAATGCCAAAATAACAGGATACATAAAAAACACAGATGCTAATCCCTTGATTGCGATTTCCCAATCGCGTTCGCCACCTGTTATTTCAGAAATCAGCATCAATAATCCGCCCATAATGAACAATAATGCCACCGCCAACACAGGCACAATTATCAGTGCCCCAAACACAGTTCCAATGGTTATCGTTGCGCCACCAATCAGGCGAAATCCCAATACCAACACGCCACCAATTAAACCATATATAAACGCACGCAACATAGATTCTTCTAAATCGCCATCAGCGACAATTTTTTTGAAAAACTTTTTTGGGTTTATAATCGCATCGCGAATATTTCCAAAGATTTGTTTAGTTTTGTAATGCATTTTTTTCGCCTCTATATTTGCTTATTTATATTTTTGCTTTATAATTAAAAAAAATCAATGGAAAAAACAATGATTAAGGTAATAATAGCAGGTCGCCCCAACACAGGCAAATCTACTTTGTTTAATGCGCTGACTGGAACGCGTGATGCATTGGTGCATGACCGTCCTGGGGTCACACGTGATATAATCAGTGGCACAATTCCAGACAGACCCATAGAGGTTTTTGATACCGCAGGTTTGGAAAATGCTAAATCTGGTATTGCGCTGGATTCAACCAATATGGCGGTAAATGCGATTGCATCGGCTGATGCGGTATTATTTGTTGTTGATGGGCGCACTGGATTAACACCTATGGATATAGAGTGGGCTAAACTAATTCATCGCAAAACGCGTGCGCCAATTTTATTGTTGGTAAATAAATCTGAATCATCAAAACGTGTTGGCGATGTGAACGAGTTTTATAAGTTAGGCTGTGGTGAACCTCACTTGATTTCGGCTGAACACAAACGCGGTTTTGATGAAATTTATGAATTTTTGGATAGTGTCGGTGGAAAACCAATCGAAAATGACACAGAAACGGCCCCAGACAATCGATTAAAGATTGCGGTGCTGGGACAACCCAATGTTGGTAAATCCACGTTTGTGAACAGGGTTTTAGGCGAAAAACGACAAATTGTCATAGATGCCCCTGGGATTACACGTGATACAGTAAAAATTCCTACACATTTTTATGGTCGTGACATTGTGATAATGGATACGGCTGGGTTGCGTCGTAAATCTGGGGTCACAGACGATGTTGAAACATTATCTGCGTTAAAGGCATTGGATGCAATTGAAAAGTCTGATGTTGTGATTTTGGTTGTTGACGCGACAAAAAATATTGAAAATCAATCGCTGGGTATTGCGGCGCGTGTATATGATGCTGGAAAAATACTATGCGTGGCATTGAACAAATGGGATTTGGTTGACCCTGCGGAACGTGATGAAAAATTATTAAAATTAAAGCATCAATTTACAAATTCATTTCATCAAATTATAAAGCCTATGATTTTGGCAATATCTGCGGAAACAGGCACCGGTGTCCAAAATATGTTCAAACGAATTTACGAACAATGGGATATATCGACGGCATCTGTCCCAACCAGTTTATTAAACAGAATTGTTGAAAAATTGGTGGAACAACGCCAACCACCTATGTCGCGGTTAAAACGTGCCATGCGTATAAAATTTGCGCGCCAGGTTGGTCGTCATCCTATGCGTGTTCGTATAAATGTTGGTGGTGCATCTGATATTCCTGAATCATATACGCGTTATTTGCGTCGTGGTATCGCAGGTGCGCTGTCCTGGGAACATTTACCGATTGTAATAGAATATGAAAAAGCGGAAAATCCATTTGATTGATTTACATCAATCAAAATCGTATCCGTCACAAAAAAAGACCGCATTACGCGGTCTTTTTATTATAAATATTTTTACCATGTTGGCGCATGGTCGCCTTCTTTGACGATTGGTTGTTCGTCTTCCCAAACAGACAGACCTGTTTTCAAATCTGTCAATGTCAGTTGCAAATAATATTCCACGCGTGTATCTGTGGATGAAAACCAACCAGACTGTAATTTCAAATTGCGTTGAATCATTTTACCCGACAGCGACATATTTGGTGCAATCAATGTGCCGGCACTGGCAAATGTCGATTGGTCATATTCTGCGTGTCCACGTGTTGCACGCACAGTATTGCTGGTTGTGTCTTCGCCTGTGAAATTTGTTGCGATTTGTGCGCGACCAGATTTTAATATTGTTGTACGGATTTTTTTGATTAAAATATCTGTATCAAATCTTTGCATAGTATCGTTTTTGATATTTGCAATCGCAATCACAGGTTTTTTAACCCCCACCAACGCATTACTTTTTAACATAGAATCAGTCATATTTCCCGCGGCTTTTTCCCAGTCACGATATTCTAATTCCATAACATCTTGCATTGTTGCGACCTCGCGTTCGTTGTCTAAATCAACGACACGTGTTCCACCGCATGCCGCCAATACAGCACACAACGCAATTGGTAATATTTTTTTCATAGGTTCTCCTTTGTTTTGTTTTATTTTTATGCACGCAGTATCATTGTTTTATCACATGGTTTTCCCATTGAACATACAGTTGATATTTCAACTTCGCTGCATGCGATTAATGTTATCCCCGGCAAAACTAATAATATTTCGTTTTTTATCATGTTTATTTTAATTCCATTACATGTATATTCGGTGTATTTTGTGTTATACGAACATATACCAGGTTATTTTTATTGCTGTTCACATTTACATTTGCAATCAGTTTAGCACCTGATTTTAATTCAATCAACCCACTTTTTGGTGTATCTAACCTTAACACACTAATTGTTTCAGGTAATGTCACCCACGAACGCACTTCTGCCTGGGTTGTTGCCACAGAAAACAGTGTCGTCATAAATCCCATCAATTCAGAATACTTGCTGGATGAATTATATGCAGCAGCCTGGGCGATTGCGCGTGCGGATGCCGCCCCCCATGCACGCAAAGCATCATTTATTCTGTATTGGTTAAATTCTGTCATAAACATTGCGTTCACATCAGCCAAATGTTGCGCACCCGCAACCGATAAATTTCCGTTCCAAAACACAGGTTCTGCAACCGCGATTGAAACCCAACCAATTGCATCGCCCAATGGTACAGGCAAAGATAAAGTTTCCTGTTTCAACATCGGTGCAAATCCAGATTCAATAAATACCCATGTTGTGTTTCCAGGTTTTGTATGGCGTTGTGCCAAACCTAAATCTGTGCGGATAAAACTGTTGTTTTTTGCCATACCATTTGCGCGTTCCAGGTATGTTTCCGCATCGTTAAAATCACCACTGTTCAAAAACCAAATGCCCGACAAATACATCAGCGCGGGATTCATAATATCAGTATATGCCGCCCAGACAGAATTTTTTTCTGTGATTTTTGACATTAATTCAGAATTTTCGTCATTTATTCGCGAATTATTTTTTTCAACCATTTCGGCATATTCGCGTGACATATCTTGTTGTCTGGCATATGATTGATTTATAATTACACGAACGTCATCGCACCGATTTTCACCGATTGCATCCCAAATTTGATAATATGATACAAACAAAGAATCCATCATTGATGGTTTGTATTCATTAACCATCTGTCCAGCCATCAAACTGGTTGTTTCGCGCAGGACACTGCCACCGATGGTGTCGATATTTCGTTTATTAAATTCTTCAAATGCAGAATCACTGGCGGAATAATTTTTATTTTGAAATTCGGCCAATCCAGTTATCAATAATTCCAAAGAATCCTGGGATTTTATATCTGCACCATCTGCAAATTTTGTTGCCGATTCCACAAAATTATCGTTTGCAAAATCCATGCGCGCGGTATTCAGTGACGAAGACATAATCTCCGCACAACCTGCGAGTAATAAAAACCCTAAAAAAAAGACACCTGATTTTTTCATAAAAATTATTCAGATAATATTTTAATAGTTTTTGTTTGTGGGTCCATAAATTTAATTGGGCCCTTGTATCCCATGGCTTGCACATGTGCCGGCACCAAAAATTCAGGCATAGGCGCACTTTCGCCCATTTGGATTTTTGCAGCGATTGATTTTTGAATATCTGTTTTCATTTTATACCATCTTTCTTGGCTGGCTTCAATTGGTCTGTTGTAATATCCTTGGTATAAAACGATTTGTTTTTCTTCTGGCAAAGTCATAATATCCATTGGTGAATACAATGGTTTTGGTGCTTTTGTTTCTTCGGATTCTTTGCCGTCTTTATCAATTTTCTTTTCTTTTTTAATTTCGTCGCCAATCATTTTAGAAAATTTTTCTGCGGTTTCATAATCGTTTTGGCGCATAATAATTTTTGCAGCCGTTGTTGAAATAATTGTGGCGGCGGCATCTGCACCGTATTTTTCCTGAATTTGGTGAATATCCTGACCGATGATTAAATAAGAAATCTTTTGTCCGCGTCCCAAATCTGGTCCCTGGATAACCGCATCCAATTTTTGCATTTTTGGCATTTCGTCCAACACGAACAATACAGGATATGGCCCCAGTTGTTTGCCATTTGAACTGATTACATCAGGTGTATTTACCAACAAATAATTCGACATCAATTCGATAAATATACCTGTGATTGGGTTTAATGCCTGGGCATCAACCATATTAATTGATAAATATACTGTGACTGGTTTGATTTTTCCATCTCTTGGGTCACGCAAACCGCGCAGGTCTTCGAAATGAAAATCTGAATGTGATGTTCTGTTTCGAACGGCGGCGTTACGGAATACACCCAACCCCGCCATAATTGTTGATAAAATTGACCCACGTTCTTTGTCTGGTGTATTGGCCAGTTGTGTCAATTCCAATACCGCACGATGTGCGTAGGCATATTCCACAGCCTCGTTTACGGCATTTTCCAACACATCTTTCATTGGGTCAGCCAACGCAACCATTTGGTCGCCTTGGCGACGGCGTTCCTCTAACTCTGCGGCATTTGCCAGTTGTGATGCGTTCAACCAATCCAAAATCATGGACAAAGATGCCTCTTTACCAACCCATGCATCCGGGATATGTTTCCATGTTCCAACATGGACATAGTTCATGGTATTTAATTCGCCGCGTTGCAATAATCCCAATGCTGCATACGCATTTGGATTTGATGACATGGATAAATAATAATCCATCAAAACATTTGCATCTTCTTGGTTAAATTCACCAGATTGCAAACGCGAATAAAAATAATCATCGGCCTTGGCGCGTTCAACCTTGGATACGATATATTGTATAAATCCAGATAATCCTGCACGTCCAGATATCGACCAATGCGGGTCCGCCGATGTGCCGGTTGCGTCGGGCACCAAAACCTTGCAAATGGTATCTATATACAAATCGCGTTGTTCTGTTTCAAATGGGACATGTTCTGGCGACAATGGATTCCATGACGGATAAAATATTCCGCGTTCCGGGTCATCTTGACCAGCCCAATTCATAATAAATACCGGGCCAACTGTTGCGCGATAACCCGACGTTGACTGCTTTAATTCGGGTTTGGGGTCGTTAATAATCATAGACACCGTATCACATTCAACAATTGTTGGCTCCACCACAGCTCTTGTTTTACCAGATCCCGGGGGTGCCACACATAACACCGACAATGTTTCGTCCAACATCAACGGTTTTGTTTTTTTGCCATCCTTAAAATAGCCCAAAACCATCATAAACCCGTTAAACAAACCATCCTTGTTTTTCCAATTTTTTCCCATTTTTCTAATATCATCAGCGGTTGCCTTGCGCGAAGATTTTTCATCATAAATTTTATCACCATACGGATTAAATTCCTTGGTTAATGTGTTATCTGATACGAAATAGAACGCAATAATTGGCAACAATGGCGCAATACACGCAAAATCCGGACGAATTAATGCGCGCGCCAACCATCCTGGCACAGCCGCCACCACCGACATACCAAATGTTTGAATTGATTGAGTTAAAAATATATTCGCCCAATATGATGTTGCCGGCGACCAGCCATAACGAAATATATGTTCCACCACAAAAGCCAACGCAAATGCCATGGCGCAAATAATCCACATTGCGGCATTCCAACGGAATACCCAAAACATTTGTGCCATTGGGGCGGCTTCGTGCTCTTTATAAGCCGTAGATTTGAAAATATTCAAACCCTTTGACGACCCGCCCGCAGATAAAATATTGAATTTTTCAGCCATGGTGTTATTATTATACCAAAAAAAAGGCAATAAATAAATCACGAAAAGAAAAATTTATGAAAAATATACCAAGAATTTTTATAGGTACAGATATAAAATCTGGTAATATAATACCGGTTGATAAATCTGTATCGCATTATTTATCGCATGTTATGCGTCGAAATGATTGTTTGGTATTTGGTGATGGTAATGAATATACGGCCACATTGATTGATGATGGTAAAAAAATCATGATTGGCGAAAAAACATCACACCCAGACCCATCTGGGAATATAATCCTGTATTTTGCCCCGATAAAGAAATTGGATGACATGCTAAATATGGCGACACAAATGGGGGTGAAAAAGTTTGTGCCGGTGATAACCGAACGGACGGTTGCAAATCATATAAATTGGGAACGTATGCGCAAAATAGTGATTGAGGCTGCCGAACAATCAAATCGCAACAGTGTACCTGAAATTGCATCACAAATAAAATTTGCGGATTTGCCATTTTCTGATTTGGTTTTTGCTGACGAACGTGCGGCATATGGTCGCAAAATGCCTGATAAATATACATGCGCAACATCTGTTTTTGTTGGACCCGAGGGCGGATTTTCTGATTCAGAATTTGAAATTTTGGATAAAAATGGTGCGCGTCCAATATCGTTGGGCAACACAATTTTGCGTGCAGAATTGGCGGCACAAATTGTAATTGCAAAGGTGTCTTGAATATGGCGGCGGAAAGAATTGCAAAATTTATCGCACATTGTGGAATTGCTTCGCGCAGGGATGCTGAAAAATTGATTTTATCTGGTGCGGTTGCGGTAAATGGAAATGTAATAGATTCACCTGCGATAAACATTGATGAAACAGATGTTGTCACAATAAATGGCGAACAAATAAAACCACAAAACAATATTGAATTATATATTTTTAATAAACCGTTAAATGTAATGACGACTGCGCGTGATCCACTTGGACGAAAAACAATATACGACGTGTTGCCACCTGAATATAAACATTTGCGATATGTTGGACGGTTGGATTATAAAACCACAGGATTATTGTTAATGACAAACGACGGTGATTTGGCGCGTCAATTAACATTACCAACGAATAAAATTCCACGCACATACATTGCGCGTGTTGGTGGGACAAATCCAAATTTTGATATTGCGCGTCGTGGTGCAACCGTTGATGGAATTCATTATAGACCAATGGATATCACTGTATTGGAAAACGGTAAAATTCGTGTCACTGTCACCGAAGGTAAAAAGAACGAGGTCAGGATTGTTATGCGTGCATGTGGTGCACCTGTGCAAAAATTACATCGCGAATCATTTGGAAATTTACAGTTGGGAAAATTGCCGGTTGGAAAAATAATAAAAGTTTCACAGAAAGGTATTGACGAACTCTTGAAAACTCTTTAATATTTATACTGAGAGAATAAAACAAGGGGGGTATTTATGCCTAAAATCATCAAAAAAACGACAAGTAATAATCGCACGAACGTCACGAAAACTGCGACTTCGGGATGGACAACACCAATATATGTTTATTGGTTTATAATTTTATTTTTTATTGCTGCGACATTTTACATTTTGGGACGCAGTCATGGTATGATTCATAATCCTGCGACATTGAACGAAGAAATTTTGATGCAGGCAAATGATTATTTCAATTCCGGTGCTGAAAAATTAGCCGCAGGCGACATCGAAGGTGCAATTGCTGATTTGACCGCAGTTGTTGATTCTGGTGCGGTATCTGACAAGGCATACCTTGCTCGTGGCGAGGCATACATGTTGTTGGGTGATTACAAAAAAGCAATGGCTGATTTTGATGCTGCAATTGAACACGATGGGCAAAATATTGTTGCGTTTTATGACAGGGCATTATTGGAAATGCGCATGGAAGATTATGATTCTGCAATGGTTGATATAAACAACGCATTGGCAATCGCGGCCAGTAATTCTTCCCCGGCGGTCACATTGCGTGATATATATGCAAAACGTGGTCAATTAAATTTATGGCAGAAAAATTGGGATGGCGCAGTTGCAGATTACACAAATTCTTTGGCACGCCCAGATGGCACTGTGACACCAAATGTTTATGCTGAACGTGCCGAGGCATATACCGCCAAAGGCGATTATGCAAGTGCAATCGAAGATTATTCATCTGCTATGCAGGTTATCAAAGAGCAATTAAGTGGTGTGACAGACATGACCGAGGGCGAAAAATTGTCCCATGATGTTATGTTATATACTGAAAAAAGTGCGGCATTGTATTTGAAATTAAATAATAAACAGGCTGCATTAACAAATTTACAGGGTGCATATCAAATTGCCTTGGCATTAAAAGATAGCGATTCTGTTGAACATTTGGATAAATTGATAAAAGACTTATCTGAATCAATCGCTAATGATGAAAAACCTGCTGGTGAAACAACCGCGCCATCTGGCAATGTTATCACCATGGACCAGGTTCAATTGGTCACATCTGAAAATGTGACAGAATAGTCGTATCCAAAATAAAAACACCGGTATTTTTACCGGTGTTTTTTTTATAAAAAAACACCGCCACAAAACATGGCGGTTAAAATTTTGAAATTATTTACGCAAACCTAATTTTTTAATCAGTTCTTCGTAATCTTTTTCACTGCGGCGTTTGATATATGCCAACAATTTTTTACGACGATTAACCATCAATAACAAACCGCGTTTGCTGTGTTCGTCTTTGTGGTTGTTTTTCATGTGTTCTGTTAAATTACGGATACGTTCTGTTAAAACGGCAACCTGGGATGCAGCACTGCCCCCGTTATCAGCCTCAGATGTTTTGAACGCAGTAATCAATTCAGTTTTTTTTGCTTTTGTAATGGACATTACATTTTCCTTTTATATTGTGCGTCTTGGACGCAGTTGGTTATTCTGTACAGCACCGATACCAACAAATTCATGATTATTATAAACACGAAATGTTCCGTTCGGCATTGTGGTTTTGATAAATCCGCCGTTTTTATAAAATTCGGTATCTTTATCATCCAGATTCAGAACCGGAATGTCCCCCAGTCCAAAATCCAATGGCATCAAATATTTTTCGATGTCCGCACCATTATTAAACAAATTTTCCAAAAAATCAAGTGTGACCGCATTTTTTACATCAAACCCGTTTGTGTATGTGCGGCGAATCATATCAACAGTTGCCAATGCACCACATTTTTTTGCGATATCTCGGGCAATGCTGCGCACATATGTCCCGGTTGAGCATTTGACCGAAAAATTCCACGATTCATCGGTTTTTCCCAGATATTTTAATTCATAAATACAAATTTTTCTGGATGGGATATCAACCTGTTCCCCGTTGCGTGCCATTTTGTATGCGCGTTTTCCGTCTATATGTATTGCGCTATACATCGGGGGAATTTGCTGAATATCACCGATAAAATCGGGCAAGACTTTGTTTATTTGTTCATCTGTTGGAATTATGTTATCGCGTGCGGTTTCATTACCTGTGACATCCAAAGTATCTGTTTCAAATCCAAATTTACACGAAAACAGATATTCTTTGATTCCATTTTGTTCTTGTTCAACAAAAGGAATCATTTTTGTCGCATCCCCCAATGCGATAGGTAAAACCCCTGTTGCCATTGGGTCCAATGTCCCAATATGCCCAGATTTTTTAATACCAAACAAACGCGCAACGCGGTTTGATGCAGTGCGACTGAATAATCCCGACGATTTATCTAAAATAATCCATCCAGACATACCTTATTCCCCGAACAAAGATAATTGTGGTGCGGCATCATCTTTGACCTGTAATTTTGATTTTTGCCCAGATTTGTTTTGCATAACATTTGTTTTTGTTCCGTTTTCTAATCCAGACAAAACAGCCTCGGCACGTGCAACCACAGATTCAGGCATGCCTGCCATTTTTGCAACATGGATACCGTATGAACGATTTGCGACACCTGGAACAATTTTATGCATAAAAATAATTTCATTGTTGTATTCACGAACATCAATCGTCAAACAAGATACATTTTTCAACAGTCCATTATTATCCCCAGACAATCTGGTTAATTCATGATAATGTGTTGCAAATAATGTGCGTGGTGTTATATCGTTCAAATATTCTAATACAGCCTGGGCAATGGCCATCCCGTCATATGTGGCGGTTCCGCGACCAATTTCATCAAATATAATAAACGACCGATTTGTTGCACGCCGTAATATATTTGCGGTCTCACTCATTTCCACCATAAATGTTGATTGTCCTGCGGCCAGATTATCTGACGCACCAACACGACTGAATAATTGGTCGCAAATACCGATTGTCGCAGATTTTGCCGGAACAAAAGATCCCAAATGTGCCAACACAACAATCAAAGCATTTTGGCGCAGGTATGTTGATTTACCTGCCATGTTTGGTCCTGTTAACAATGCGATTTTTTTAACAGATAAATCACAATCATTTTTAACAAAATTATCGCCATGACGACGCAATACTGCCTCTATCACCGGATGCCGTCCGCCAACAACACAGAATTCAAAATCATTTGTGATTTGTGGACATACCCAATCATATTCCACTGCGCACATTGCCAACGCCGCCCATACATCTAAATCAGCCAATAAATCAGCGGTGTTTAATAAATCATCTGCGATTGTGCGAATATCTGAAATAAAACTGTTAATAATTTCATCTTCTATGCCAGATGCCTTGTCCACAGCACTGCGTATATCATTATCTAAATCGATTAATTGTGGTGTTGTAAAACGCATATTCCCAGCCAATGTTTGACGATGTATAAACCCAGAATCATTTTTCATCATATCGTCGGCCTTGGTTGATGGAACTTCTATAAAATATCCCAGTATATTATTGAATTTAATTTTTAATGTATGAATACCTGTTTGTTCGATATATTGCGCCTGTAATCCAGCGATAGTATTCCTTGCGCCATGTGATAATTCGCGCATTTTATCCAGGCCAACATCAAACCCATCACGAATAATATTTCCATCGCGGAAAAATGTAGGCAATTCGTCATTGAGTGCATTTTTCAATCTCAATGCCAATTCATCATGTGTTTTTATTTCGCCCAAACGTGATGCAAAATCATAATCCAGATTTTGTGCCATCATTTTTATATTTGGTAAATTCAGCATAAAATCTTTGATATGCGCCATATCACGTGGTGTTCCACGCCCAGACATCAATCGTGCCAAACTGCGCCCAACATCAGGCATAGACGACAATTCGTGGGCAACACCCAACATTGTATTACGATTTGAAACAAAGTGTGAAATATGTGTTTGTCTTAATTTAATCTCATCAATATTACCAGACAATGCCCGCATATATGCGCGTAATTTTCGCGCCCCCGCGGCAGTTTTTGTTTTATCCAACACATCAACCAAACATGCACCACCTGAATTGATTGGCGCATCAATTTCCAAACTTTTCCATGTTGCAGAATCGATTAGTAATTGTGAATCGTTTTTGAATTGACGTGGTGCGCGAAAAGTTGTTGTTGCGCCGCGTCCTGTATTGAATAAATATCCAGCCAACAAATATGTTGCATTATCCATATTTTCAGATTGTGTATCACCAATCACACCACCGAACACACGTGAAACAATTTGTGTAATATCTGTACGAATATATAATTTTTCATAAACAGGTGTTGTTTTGAACATTGCGCGTATATGAAAAATAGTATCATGTTCAGCAAATGATGATGGATAAATAACCTCTGCGGGATTTAATCGCACCAAATCATCAATAATATCAGCGGTTTGACCGATAAAAAATTCGCCCGTTGAAATATCGCACCCTGCAATATCAAATTTGTTATTCTGGATAGGAACCACCGCAACCAAGAAATTAGAATTTTTTGGATTTAACAAATTTTCATCTGTTAATGTTCCTGGTGTCAACACGCGAATAATTTTTCTTTCAATAAATTTATGACCGCGTTCTTTTGCCTGGGCTGGTGTTTCCATCTGTTCGACCAATGCAACTTTGAATCCTGATTTAACCAAACGACCAAAATAATTATCCGCCGCATGCCATGGAATACCGCACATTGGAATATTTTCGCCTGCGCCATCTGTGCCGCGTTTTGTTAAAACCAAGCTCAATGCTTCACTGATAGTTTTTGCATCATCAAAGAAAGCCTCGTAAAAATCGCCCAAACGAAACAGCAACAACGCATCTGGATTTTCAGCCTTCATATCCAAATACTGTTGCATTACAGGTGAAAGTTTATTTTTATCCGCCAATTTAATCGCCTAAATTATTCAGTAATTTTCAATGTTTCAATTTTCAATTCGGCTTCTTTTAATAACTGTTCGCAGTATGCTTTCAGTTTAATGCCTTGTTCATATGCCGCAACTGAATCCGCCAAAGGTAATTCGCCCGATTCCATTTTTTTAACCAATTCGGTCAACTGTTTATATGCCTCTTCGAAAGTCAATTTTTTTTCATCTGCCATTTTTTTGCCTTTTTTATAAATTAATATCCCATGTTGTGCCGTTTGGTGTATCTTTCAACACAATACCTTTATCTAATAATTCTGCGCGTACGCGGTCAGCAGTTGCCCAATCTTTGTTTTGTTTTGCGGTTGCGCGTTCATCGATGTATTTTTGAATATCATCAACGGTTATATTTGCATCTTTTAACACAATTGATTTTATATTGTTGATATATTCATCTGGTTTTTGTTGCAATATATTCAGCACCCCAAACAGTTCAACAATTTTGCGTCCAATGCGTCCTAAATCGTATTCTGTTGATTTTTTTGCCAAGTCAGCATTGATAAAATTAAACCAACCAAATGCAGCCGCAATAACCTCCAAAGTGTTAAAATTATCGTTCATTGCACGTTCGAATTCTGTTTTAATTTCGTCCAATTTTGCATTTGTTTTTGTTTCATCGGCATTGGCAAAATCGTGTTCGTTAACTGCCTTTAATCCAGAATACATTTTATAAATATGACGACGTGATTCAGGTAATAAAGAATCGGTTATGTCAATATCCGCAGAATAAGTATTGCGTAATAAAGAAAATCTAATGGTATCTGCATCATATTTATCTAAGACATCTTTTAACAAAATACCATTACCCAGTGATTTACTCATTTTTTGACCGTTGATTTTAACCAATCCACAATGAATCCAGTATTTTGCAAATTGTTTTCCGGTAAGTGATTCTGTTTGTGCAATTTCATTTTCGTGGTGCGGGAAAATCAAATCGCGACCGCCCCCATGAATATCAATTTGTTCGCCCAGGTATTTCAAATTCATTGCACTGCATTCAATGTGCCAACCGGGGCGTCCCATACCCCATGGTGATTTCCATGCAATTTCCCCAGGTTTTGCAGATTTCCACAATGCAAAATCCAAATCATTTTGTTTGCCTGGTTCGGTTTCTTTACGAACACCGGTATCGTTTTTATCGACCTGAATATGTGATAATTTTCCGTATTCTGGAAAACTGGCTAAATTAAAATAAACATCGCCAAAAGGTGAAACATACGCGTGTCCAGAATCAATTAATTTCTGTACAAAGTTTATAATATCATCAATGCAATGCGTTGCGCGCGCCATGATGGTTGGTTTTGCATTGCCCAATTTATCCATTTCAATGTCAGTCTGGCGCATATATTTTTCTGCAAACTCCACAGGGTCTGCGTTTTCGCGTGCTGCATTGGCAATAATTTTGTCGTCAACATCGGTATAGTTGCGAACATATCTAACATCATAACCCAAATACCGCAGATAACGTGTAATTACATCAAACACAACAGATTGATATGCATGTCCAATATGCGCATCGCCCGATACAGTAATACCGCATGCATACATATTGACGATACCCGGGTTTAATGGGACAAAATCTTGCTTGGTTCTGGATAAAACATTGTAAACTTTCAACGCCATAATATATTCCTTTTGTGCAAGATTCAGAATACACAATAAAAACCGAACTTTCAACCTAATTATTAGTGTTTGGTGATTTTTTGAACAACCTGGCAATCAGTGCTTTCAGGCCTTTTTGTTGGGTTTTATTTTTTGCAATGACCAATTTTAATCGTTTTATATCTTTGTTTGATGCCGCATTATGTATATTTGGTGCATCCAGTTCAATTAAACATGTGTTTTCGTGCAAGAAATATTCCCCGATTGTTTCTAATTTTGGTGCATATAAAAACTTTAATGAATTGTTATATGCCAAAAATCCATCATACGCCACGCGTAATTCCGGGACATATAAACTTTTTATGTTTTCGCACTTTACAAGAAAATTATCCCCGGCTTCGCGCAGTTTTGGAAATTTGACAACTTGTATAAATTGGTTTCGTGATAAAAAATCATGACCAACAGATTCTATATTTGGCATATATATATCTGGGGAATTTTCATTACGATTGAAAAAATAGCCCCCTGTTTTTTTCAGTTTTGGGAAATTTAACGGTTGGTTTGTTTGGTTGTGTGAAAAACAATTATCGCCGAATTCTTCAACATTTTGGGCATGTAATTCAGATGTGTTTTGATTGTTGTGGAAACAAAAATTACGGCCAACTGTTTTTGCTGCGGGAATATATAATTTTTCCAGTTGTGCATTTATCAAACAGTTGTCTTCTATAATCTCGCAATCTGGGGCATAAAAACTTCTTAAATTATGATTATTATGTAAAAATCCATTGTATAAAACCTTTACCCCAGGCATGTTTAATTCAACGATGGCACCATTATCATTGACGGTGGCAATGTGTTTATCATTTGCAAAAATTTTGCGTTCTGTTTTATTTTGTGGATTTTTTTGAACAGTAATTTTTTTACCACGAAATATATCTCCCAATAAACATGACGCAGAATCTTCTCTACAAGAAATCTGTATTCCTGTATCTATAAATCGATGTTGTGTAAAAAATTTGTATTCTTGGGCAATATCGTTAATTTTTCCAGTTTTTGTGTCCAAAATAAAACAATCCAACATCAATTCGTAATCAGTATTTAATTTGGTAATTTCACTGCCCGAAAAATAATAATCAGACCCAAAATAAACATTATTTATTTCGTGGTTATAACGAACCAGTTGGTCGTTCACCATACGATAATGCGCAGGTATCGGCGCATGCGACACATTAAAATCAACATCAAAATATTTTTTTAATGAATTCGTCAGTCCCGGAATAATTTCGTCTGGGTTGTTATTAAATGTTGCATCAGGGTTATCAACGGTGTGATTGTACCGGTTTTTAATAGAAATAAATCCGCCGGTTTTTGCAATTTGAATTGATATTACCGATGTTCCATATTCGTCATCGCGTTGTGGTTTGTCAAACGGTTTGATTTTGTCCGCCCCGCGTTTAACCGCATGAATCATATAATAATTTTCATGTCGTGTTGCATCACCAAATGTGCATAATTTTTCGTCTGGCCGATAATATTTTGCAATTGAATTTTTTTGTGCCTCTGTTTTGACAACAAACGCATCGTATCCTGCATCACTCAATAATTCCAACGGATTTTTATCTGTATGAACATCAGATTGATTTTGTGTTTTATAAATTTCACGAATAACCGGGACTAATAATGCAATTTCATTTGGATTATTTCCGGCAAATTCCAAAATATGCACAATATTTGGCACATCCAACAATACCGCATCGCGAATTATGTGAGCCGCGGCTTCGCCATTTTGTTTTTTTAATTTTTTGAAAACTTTATCTGTATCAATTTCTGGCATAATATTTCCTTTGTTATTTTCAAAAATTATTATAACACAAAAAACGCAGATTAATATATTTGATTAAATTTTTTATCAAAAAATTTACAGATAATATCTTTGAAATCTTGGTGCATGTCTAACTGTTTTGCATCTTGACGATTTACCCATTTATAATCGGTGTGTTCAGGCGATAAAACAACATTTCCTGAAACATATTTTGCGATGAACAAATACCCAAAAAATTGAGTGTCTTTGTTGTATGCAATACCTGTCCAACCAAATACGGGGTGGGGCATTGCATCTATGTTTAGTTTAACTTCTTCGTAAATTTCACGTGTAATAGCCGTTTGAAAATTTTCACCAAATTCA
>ODAI012071961.1_pt1 | contig 19650 bp, 15 predicted proteins | sample 1539321 | NCBI WGS metagenome assembly ODAI01 (sample SAMN02144231, study PRJEB22623) | gut metagenome | biome: sheep rumen | host: Ovis aries | place: New Zealand
CTAATTTACCATATATCCTCTTAAGTTTCAATGTGTTTTTCTTCCGATTATTGTATTATCTTACTTTTTTATCTGCTTGCTGACCAGGCTTCTTTCTTTTCTGAGATTATTCTTTATTACATTCAGTCTGCCGAACAGTTCGTCAAGATCATCCTGATAATAACAGCCCCTGTCCTTGATCTGGAGCATATTGATTCTGATGAATTCCATCGGCGGATCCATGTCCTCTTCATTTTCAAGCTCGTTTTCGGGGTTTTCGTCCTTATATTCAGACCTGAATTTGCGGTATGCTTCGATCACATCCTCAATTTCCTTTACAACCTCCGGAACCATTGCCGTAACAAGGAATAGCTGATCCCTTGCATCTGCAGATCTGCCGAAGATCATAGCTTCTCCCACAAGCGTCCCCACAAAGGAATACGGAGCGATTGCATCCGTCAAAAACTCCCAGCTGTCCACGCTGTCGATATTATCGATTGCCTTTTCGCCCTGTCCCATGATCCTGTTGATCGCGGCAACCGCCTCATCGATTTCTTTTATCATGGTCTTGAGATGCATGTTTTTATGGCCTATCTCCTCCTCATAACGATGGTTCTCGCCATATCTTTCGCGCATATAGGCGCGTTTTGCCTTAAACGCTTTTTTGGTTTCCGACAGCACCTTTGTGATAATCGCGATCTTCCGATCCAGATTTTGGAGGTTCAGCTTGATATTGTTCATTTCAACCTGTGCAAACAGGCTGTCATTGTCAAGAGCCGCCCTTCTCTTTTCATATTTTCCGCTGAATACCGAACATATCTTGGCCCAGCTGAGCGAATTCATCTCATCCTTCTCAATCTGAAGAGCGGCAAGCTTTTTGATCATTTTCTCGAACTCTTCATTTTCCTTTACCTTCAGCTGTTTATAGTCCTTGAGCTTTTTCTCGTAAACCTCGACATCCGCTTCGAGCTGGGTCAGCGACTGGTAGTCCGCTTCGTATTCCGCGCTGCTTTCAAAGCCGTTTTTCTCCTCGGCAGCCCTGGCTTCCTTTACGCCCTCCATCAGATATCTCATCGCTTCATTATATTCCACTTTTTTCCTCCTTATTCCGCCCTTAAAAGTCCGCCGCCTTTGTCGGCAAAATATATTATATTTCCCTCCGTATCGGTACGCCGTACCGGGATTTTTTCCTTTTCAAAAAGCTCCAGCACCTCTCTATGGGGATGACCGTAATCATTGTCTTTGCCGCAGCTTATGATCACCTCTCTCGGAGCCACCGAGTGCACAAAGGCCTTTGTTGAAGCATCGCTGCTTCCGTGATGGCCCGCCACAAGCAGGTCGCTTTTTATCTTTTTTCCGTAAGGCCCTTTAAGTATCTTTTCCTCGGCCTCTTTTCCCGCATCTCCGGTGATAACTATGCTTTTGCCGTCGTATTCAAGCCTTACTGCCAGCGATGTATCGTTTAAATCCTCGCTGCCTTTTAGTCCGTCCGAAATTATCACAAAGACCGCGCCGCCGAGCGTAAATTTGTCGCCGGTTTTCGGAACCGTTTCCTGTGTACCTCTCTTTTCGGCCACCGAAAACATTTTGCTGCAGCCTGCGGTATCAAGTTTAATGCCGTTATTTATCAGGCATCCCACCTCATAGCTGCTTATTATTTCGGACAGCGAGCCGATATGGTCTGCATGAGGGTGCGTCGCTACGATATATTTAAAGCTTTTTATGCCGTTTTTGTCAAGAAAGTCTTTTATTGCTTTTGTTGATTCCCTCGTTCCGCCGTCAACCATCATATATTCGCCGTCTGCGCCTATCACCGTGCAGCTCCCCTGCCCGACATCAAGCGCCGCGATAAAAAGATCATGAGCGGCTGCGGCATTTTCCGAAACCGGAATCGGTTCCCGCCTTTTGCTTATGCGGTATTTTACATAGAAGAAAATGCAGGCGAGCATCGAAATAAAAAACAGGATCGCCACAAGGGCGATCCTGCGTTTTCTCCTTTTCTCAGCCCTCTTTCTTGATGGCAATAAGTTCTTCGTTGTGACCTTTTGTACTTTCATTCTTTCTGTTTGCCGAACCTGTACAGTCGTTTATGGTATTTGTTCCGACCGCATATGCCGCAAAACCGCCTGTGCTGACTCCGACCTTTCCTTTGTTGAAGAGCTCGCCGCCTGCCTTTATATTGCTGCATTTTATCTTCTCGATATAGCCGAAAGCACCGCCGAGCAATGCATTGAATGCAGAGCTTATCTCAATCTTGCCGCTTGCGTTCGAGCTGGAGTATTCGGATTCAAAGCTCTTGCCGGTGATTCCGCCAGCAATTACCTGGGCTGTCTTTGCACGGCTCGCGCTTGCATTTACCGCAGTTTCGACGGTAAAGCCGCTGATGCTGTTCTTCTTTTCTTCGCCGAAAAGTCCGCCGGTCCTGATTTCATTCTGTCCGCTGACCTTTACGCTTCCGGATACCTTGGTTCCGTTGAAGCCGGAATCGGTTGCATAGCCGGCCAGGCCGCCGATGCAAAGAGGCTTGATTCCGTCTGCCGATTCGGCATTAAGCTCGGTAACGGTTTCGCTCTGTTCGGTTTTTGAACCCGAGACCAGACCGAAGGATCCGCCGGCATATATATGACCCGAAGCGGTTGCGGTAAGCACCGATTCGATCTTATTGTTCTTATCGTTTCCTTTATAAAAAGCTCCGGAAATTCCGCCGCTCATCGAATAAACTTCGGCAGCATTTCCTTCGGATATGAGCTCGGCCTTTACCGTCATGCCGCTCACTTCCATGCCGCTGCTGTAGCCGGCAACACCGCCCGAATAGGAATTTCCGGCAGTTTTTGAGCTTATGCTTCCGTCTATGGTGCCGCCCACGACCTTTGTATTGAGCACATAACCGGCAAGAAGGGACGCATCGTTTACGCCCGATTCATTGACAAGTTCAACGCTTCCCGAAACGCTGCATTCCGAAAGCTTTGATTCGCTTACGACTCCGGCAACAAGTCCGGCTGCATTTCTGCTTCTTGCTGTAACCTTAAGCTTGCCCTTGACGCTGCATTTGCTGATCTCGGAGCTTACAACATCACCGGCAATCGCTCCGGCTCTGACCTCGCCCGTGAACTTTCTTCCGGGTGTTATGCTGCAGTTTTCAATGCTGAGATTGTAGATCTTAGCATTGCTTACCGCACCGAAAAGACCGATGGTCACATTTTCCGAATAGGAAGGAAGCTTTATCGCCTCAGCCTGTGAGGTTATGAAAAGATTTTTAATTGAGTGTCCGTTGCCGTCAAAATTTCCCTTAAAGGAATATACCACGGTTTCGCTGTCGTTCTTCCTGCAGAAATATCCGATGGGTGTCCAGTCGTTTCCTGCAAGATCGATATCGTTATCAAGCCTGAAGGTCACGCCCTTGAAATCAACGCCCCTGTTTACTTCTTCCGATAAGAATGCAAGCTCGCTGCCGCAGGTTATCAGATAAGGCGAAGCATCGGAGCCGTTTCCGCCGGCGAATTTCCTTGCCGTGCTTCCGTCCCATGAACCGCCCCTGTCAGTCGGAACATATTCCTCTGCGGCAGATGATTTTGAAGACTCGCTCGCTTTATTGACAGCCGCAGGTGTCGTTGAAACCGAAGCGGTGTTTTTGTTGGTGCTATGATATGCGTCGTTGCCGTCAAGGTTTTTCACATCATCCTTGATGAGTATGAAAAGAAGGATCAGGAGGACTATAACGCCTGCGCTTAAAAGCACCAGATCTCTTATCCTCTTTTTTGTCTCCCTGTCGGGATTATATGCTTTCCCGGGTACGACATTTTCCTCTTCTTTGAACGAAACCTCTTCTTTCTTTACCGCAAGAAGAGTTTCATCGTCCTTCGGTGCCTCGGGGCTCAGCTGCTTAGGCAATGTTATTACGGAATCGGCTTCCTCGGGTTCGGAAGCTGTCTCCTCAGGTTCGGGAGCTGCTTCTTCAGCCTCCTGCACGGGGATTATATCATCGGGCTCCGGAGCCTTCTCCTCTTTATTTGACTCGGGAACAGTTTCCTCAAGCTCCGGCTCGGGAGCTGTCGTTTCCGGCTCGGTAACCGTCTCCTCAGTCTCCTGTGCGGGAACCGGTTTCTCAGTTTCCTGTACGGGAACTGTTTCCTGCACGGAAACCGGTTTCTCAGTTTCCTGCAGCGTAACTGCCCCATCCGGTTTAGGCTCTGTCTCCTCTTTATCTGGCTCGGGAAGCTTTTCCTTAAGTTCCGGCTCGGGAATTGTTTCCTCCGCCGAAAGCTTTTTCACCGCTTCCACATCGGGATTGCTTGCCAGTACCCTTCTGGCCTTTTCAAGCTGTTTTCTTTCAGATTGCGAAATTGCACCTTCTCCGACAAGCGGCTTGGGAACATATAGATTTTCATCAGTACCCTTTATGATCTCGGTTACGGTTGCACCGCAGAAGCCGCAGAAGGTATCGGTGGGGAATAATCGCTCACCGCAATTTTTACAAATTCTGGCCATGTTTACCTCTAAAAGATTGAGATTTTAAAAAATATACATCCGAGGGCGTCACCCTCGTAGTTTTCGCGTCAGTGGTGGAAAAGTCTTATTCCGGTGAAGGCCATGACAATGCCGTGATCGTCGCAGGCTTTTATCACAAGGTCATCCCTTATTGAACCGCCGGGCTGTGCGATATAGCGCGCACCGCTTCTGTATCCTCTTTCAATATTGTCGCTGAAAGGGAAGAAGGCATCGGAACCAAGAGCAACATCGGTGTTCTTGTCAAGCCACTCCCTCTTTGCCTCAGCCGTAAACTGCTCAGGCTTTACCTTGAATATATTCTGCCATTTTCCTTCGGCAAGCACATCCATATAATCCTCACCGATGTAAAGATCTATCGCATTGTCTCTGTCGGCACGTCCGATGCTGTCAAGGAACTGAAGTCCGAGCACCTGGGGTGACTGGCGGAGCCACCAGTTATCCGCCTTCGAACCCGCAAGCCTTGTGCAGTGGATTCTCGACTGCTGGCCGGCGCCGATACCGATTGCCTGTCCGCCCTTTGCAAAGCACACCGAATTGCTCTGGGTATATTTAAGGGTGATAAGCGAAATGATAAGGTCGATCCTGGCTGACTCGGGTATTTCCTTATTTACCGTGGGAATATTTGAAAACAGCGTGTCGTTGATCACAAGCTCGTTTCTTCCCTGCTCGAAGGTGACACCGAAAACCTCCTTGTGCTCGATAGGATCGGGCTTGTAGGAAGGATCGATCTTTATAACATTGTAATTGCCCTTTTTCTTGCTCTTCAACATTTCAAGAGCCTCGGGCTCATAGCCGGGAGCGATCACACCGTCGGAAACCTCACGCTTTATCATGTTTGCGGTCGAAACATCACAGACATCGGAAAGAGCGATGAAATCACCGAAGCTGGACATTCTGTCCGCGCCCCTTGCTCTTGCATATGCACACGCGAGAGGTGAAAGCTCACCGAGATCGTCTACCCAGTAAATCTTCTTAAGCACATCGCTTAAAGGAAGACCGACTGCCGCACCGGCGGGGGATACATGCTTAAAGCTTGTTGCTGCGGGAAGCCCTGTTGCCTCCTTAAGCTCCTTTACAAGCTGCCAGCCGTTAAAGGCATCAAGAAAATTAATGTAGCCCGGCTTTCCGTTCAGTACTTCGATCGGGAGCTCGCCGTCCTTCATGTATATTTTTGACGGCTTCTGGTTGGGGTTACAGCCGTACTTAAGTTCAAGTTCTTTCATGGTATCTCCTTTTTGACACTAACTGCTTATTTATTTTTGTTGATGATCCTGGTCTCATACTTTCCGGTCTCGATATCGATATATCTTACGAAAAGCGACACCTTGTTATCCTCGTTAAGAGAGCTCCATACTTCATCGGTAAACTCATCGATGCTTCCCTTAAGCTCCACTGCCGTAGGTTCGCCCGCGTAGCTCGGCAAAGGATTTCCGTCTGTCATATAGGTGTGGATGAAACGGCCGACACCCGCCTTCGGGTTTTCATAGGCATAGGTGAAACGGTTGCATGCCGAAGGATCGCCGTCGTCGCTTTTAAGTATCGAAAGCGCGAAATCATAATTTCCGTCCGCAACATTCATTATTCCGCTGATTCTCGGGGTAAAATTGGGAGCATCGGGCTCAAACTCGCGTGTTCTTAAAGACTCCTCGAAGGTTTTGCCTTCCTTCATGAGATTGTAAACGGTATCGGTCTGATCGCCGTTTGTAACGATGGTTGAGCTGCCGAGCACTCTTACCGGCGCATAGATTATGAGGCTGGGATCCTCTAATTTTGCAGGATCGAAGGCCTGGGTCCTGATGCCCTCGCCGTCCCCGACAAACACGCGGTTTCTCGAATTTGTGCTTCTTCCCATGATAAAATAGGCAGTTACGGCATATCTGCCGTCTGCGGATTTTCCGATTATTATTCCTCTTCCGGGATAAACATTACCGGACAATTCTTCACGAATGCTGATCATCTGATTACCACCCTTTACTTTTTTGATAAACTTATACTTATAATAAAAGCACGGGAACAAAGTCCCGTGCCTATTTTATCACATATCAGTTCAAGATACAAGAAAAATCTCTGCTTATCTCCTTGATGAAGATCTTGAATTTCCGAGTATTTGAAGTATTCTGAGGAAAAGTCCCACGATGTCAATATAGATATCCACAGCCGAATCAACCGCATTGTCAACAGTTTTCGGATATTCCTGTGACCTCCAGAAATCGTAGCCGATGTAAAGGCTGAATATTCCCGCGCCAAGCCATGCCGTGATCATCTGCTCGATACCGATGATCATGCAGATAAGCTCGCTGATGACGATTCCGAGGAGTATAGCGCAGAGGATTCCGCCGAGTCTTGAGAAAAAGTCGGGGAATGCAACCGAAAGTGCTATCATACATGCTGTGATGATGCCGGTATAAAGGACTGCCTGGGTCACAACGGGCGATCCGGCACCGCCGTAGATCCAAACGGAAGCCGAAACAATAACTCCCAGCGGAACAACAACCAGATTATAGCCCAAGAAGCTGAGAAGCGGGCTGTCGGACCTTCTCGATATGAAAATTCCGGCTATGCAAAGTCCCATATAAATGACATAGAACATAAATCCGGTGCTTACAATAAAGTTAACCGCTATTTCGGTACAATACAGACACATGAAAAGATTCACAAAAAGTCCGTAAAGCACAACTCCGCCCATTACAAGATTATAGGTCCTGTCTTCAATAATGGAATCCGGCGGATTATACGCCATCATGCGTTCCTGTTTGCCGCTTTCAAAATAACTGCTCATATTTCTTCCTTTCCGATGCCGTGCATCATAAATCCAAAATTCACGCTACATTACAGTATACTATATTTTGGTAAAAAAAACAATTTTTATTTTCAAGCAATATATGATTTTTATGCTTTTTCCTGGAATTTAAGGCCGTTTGATATCTGCCTTGTATGCGCCACGTCGTTGAAAAGCTCGATCCTCGGGTGCACAAATTCGCCCTTCCTGACAGGAAATCCCAGCACTGTCACAGAAGTAAATTCATAAGGCAGCACCGTGTTCACATAGGGGAAGGGAAGGGCAAGCAGGCTTGAAAGCACACAGGCTCCCGACCCGCCGTGAGAAAAGACGGCAATAGTCTTTTGCTCATCGGTCTCGCATTTAAAGCGCGTGCCGACATGCTCATATCCCTGTGTTTTAATGAATCTGTCGAATTCTGCGCTGACCCTGTCCATCTCCTTTGTGGCTGAATTTTCCTTAAAATAAGGGTGTTCGCGCCAGTCATCATGGTAAAAATCAAAATCCTCTTCGCTTATCATAAGGTCGCTCAGGGTCCAGGGATGTCCTTCCATCGGAACTCCGGGACCGCCCCATGTTATCTCATGCATATAGTCAAGCACCGTGATCGGAAGGCCGATAAGCTTAGCCGTGGCTTCCGCTGTCTGATATGCCCGTCCCATGGGCGATGAATATATTTCGCTTATGCCTTCACCGGCAAGCCTTTTTGCCGCCGCCTCCGCCTGTTTTTTCCCGGTTTCGGTCAGGCAGTCCCTGCCGTAATCCGGCTCTCCGTGTCTCACAAATATTATCCTCATACCAGCCTCCGTATATAACCATCTGTTATTCATAATACCAACCACGCGGGTAACTGTCAAGACAAAAAGCGATTCCGGAAGGGGACCCATTTTTATAAAAAAAAATTGCACAAAACATGTTTTTGTTTTATAATAATTTCATAAAAGCGCAGTAATACTCGCTGCATACATTTCAGGAGGTATTTTTAATGGCAAAAACATTGGATGACATCCGTAAAATGATACTTGAAAACGACATAAAGATCGTTGATTTCAAGCTCACGGATGTAGACGGCAGATGGAGACATCTTTCCATCCCTGCCGAGAGGCTTACAGAAAAAACAATGACGGCAGGAATCGGTTTTGACGGTTCGAACTATGGTTATGCTCCTGTCGAGAATTCGGACATGGTATTTACCCCGGTTCTTGACTCGGCAGTGATCGACCGCTATGCCGAGATTCCGACTCTCTCTATGATCGGTGACGTAAAGGTCATCAGTCTCCCCGAGAACAAACCCTTTGACCAGTATCCCAGAAACGTTGCCAAACGCGCACTTGAATATATGAAGGAAACCGGCATCGCCGACGAAATGATCATCGGACCCGAGTATGAATTCTATATTTTTGACAGTCTTCAGTATGAAGTGACCTCGGAGAATCTTTCCGTAAACATCTACACAAAGCAGGCTCACTGGGCTTCGGGCTTTGAAGACAACAACAATGGCTACCAGCTCGCACACGGTACAGGCTATCATTCAAGCCTTCCGATGGACATCAGGAATGACCTCCGCAGCAAGATGTGCCTTGCAATGAAGGAATGGGGCATCGATGTCAAATACCATCATCATGAAGTAGGCGGCTGCGGACAGATGGAGATCGAAGTTGAGCTCGGAGATATGCTCACTCTCGCCGACAATACCATGTCTGCAAAGTATGTCATCAAGAACGAGGCAGTTGCCGACGGATGCACCGCAACACTGATGCCCAAGCCCCTTGCAAACGAGGCCGGAAACGGCATGCATGTCCATATGCTGCTTACCAAGGACGGAAAGCCCGTATTCTACGATAAAGACGGCTATGCCCAGCTTTCAAAGGAAGCTCACTACTTTATGGGCGGACTTCTTGCACATGCAAGATCCCTCTGCGCCATCACGAACCCCTCGACCAACTCCTACAAGAGACTGGTTCCCGGTTTTGAGGCTCCCGTTACCATCGGCTATGCAATGAGCAACCGTTCTGCAGTCATCAGAATTCCGGCATATGCAAAGAGCCCCGACGTAAAGCGTTTCGAGCTCCGCAACCCCGATGCGACCTGCAATCCTTACTATGCATACGCAGCGATCCTCATGGCAGGTCTTGACGGAATCGCAAAGAAGATCGATCCCGCAGAACGCGGATGGGGACCTTTCGACTTCAACCTCTACACTCTCAGCGATGAGGAAAAGGCTAAGATTGAGGGTCTTCCCACATCTCTTTCCGAAGCTCTTGACGAGCTCGAAAAAGATCATGACTATCTCACCGCCGGCGGTGTATTCCCCGAAAGACTTCTCAAGCAGTACATTGCAAGAAGAAGAAAGGATGTTTCCGAAATCAATAAATATCCTCACCCCGCAGAGTTCGCAAAATATTACGATCTGTAAAAATCAAAATTAATAACTAAAAAAGGGGCTGTCGCACTAAGTGCGGCAGTCTTTTTCTTCAAACGAAATCCGACCATTCATCAAATTTTTCATAAAAAATAAAGGGGGCTGCCACAACACTCTATTGCGACAGCCCCATCTAAAAATTTAAGATTAACTTTGTGCAGGTTTTTGATGATGAAAATTTTCTTTGTGCAAGTTGCACATGGGAAAGTGCACAAATGTCAAACAGGAAATTTTAATGCAAACGAACTATGTCCGATTGTAACTATGTCCCCACTCCTTAACACATTCGTGTCGTTTATTTTCATTCCGCCGAGCAAAACACCATTGTGGGACACATCTTTAATATAAACCTTACCATTCATGAACAGAATATTGGCATGTATCGCCTCAATCGTATTGTCATAAAAAACAATATTTGCCTCCTTTGAGGAACCGACTGTTAACACGCTGTCGAGATAGACAACATTAGTCTTATTCATGCATTTTCCTTCATATACCTCAAGCAGCATCTTAATACCCACAGATTCCGGTTTCTTTTTCTTCTTTGAAACAATTATTATGATTATCGCCAGCAGAAGAACAGCCGCAACTGCACAGGACGCAATGATAATAATGGTCTTGTTATCATCCGAATCATTCTTCTTCGATTTTTCTGAATCGATTACCTCGGTTTCATCTGAAGCTTTACCACTTTCTGGTTCATGCTCCTCCGAAGACGATTCAATTATCGGAAGCTCAGGATCCTCTGTCGGCTTAGGATCCTCTGTTGGTTCAGGTTCTGTTGTAACCTCGGGTTCTACAGGAATATCATCCGGAAGTTTTGTCGGTTCATTCTCACCATCGGTGTACGAAAAGTCCTTTACATTCTCCAATGTAAGATCATATATAATAGGATTAATGATGTCTCCACCTTCGAGAAGCATCTTAATAAAAAAAGTCGGAGCCTCCTCATTTCGTTTAATATTTAATTTTAGCCTGCAAAGATTATCATAGTAGGAAGTAAGGTCAACACCACACCGGATTGCTTCATCAGTGTTTTCCATGAACAAGTGGCGACCAATTCCTTTTTTAATAACATCTGAAATTTCCTTTGACCACTTATTTGTACAGACAGAACTAATTGTGATATATGTGGTTTTTTCCAGTCTTGCATCAAGTTCGGTTGCAAGTTCTGCAACGCTTCTTTTCTCTAATTTTTTATTAACATCCGTCTCTCCGTCTGTGATCATTATGATGCTATAGATATCGCCTTTGTTCAGACCTTTGTTTTCGATACGATCAATCACATTGTTAAGTGCCATATAATGATCGGTATAATTCTGATCGAACTTGCTTGCTTCAATAACTTTCGCTGCCTCGTTTGCAGAATTAAGTCCTTCAGCCTCTACTCTGAATTTGTCGCCAAAAAAAACAACACTGTAATCAGCTTTGCTTTTTTCGTTTTCTTCAATGGACTTCATCATAGCCTTGATCGAGTCAATATACTTTCTAATAGACTTTGACTCGTCAATAAGATAAATGTAATGAATCACAGCGTCTGTATCTTTAAGTCTCTTAAAGCTAGTCTGGCTCTTATCCACATATATTTCGCTTTCATGTATAACCACGCCAAAGCTCTCTGGATTAACCTGCTCGTCTATTGAAAAGAATGAGTACAGCTCCCCATCCATGCAGTAAGATGAAGCTGTTTCAATCTCTACAGTCTCTTCTGCTGACGCCGAAGCAAACAAAAAGCAAAGCAAAAAAAGAGTTAACAACCGTCTGATTTTTTTCAAGATATTTCCTCCCATGATTCAGCGAATCATTACTCCAATCAACGAAAGATTATCGTTCTTGCCATCAATCCTTGACATCAACCTGACCAAAAGTCTCTCAGCCCAGTCTTTGCTACTGTCAGCCTTAAAATAATCAATAAGTATTTCTTCTTCTTTCAGATACTCCCATACTCCGTCAGAACAGAGAAGGAACGCATCTCCCTTATCAATAAGCACATCGCTCTCATAAAGTTGTGCCTCATATCTTTCGGTGCTCCCTAGACTTCTGAGAAGCCTGGATTGGTCCTCGTCATTTCCAATCTGATCTTTCGTAATTTCTCCCGCCTTATATTTCTTATAGGCAACCGAATGATCCTCCGTAACAGAATAAATTGAAGAATCATGTAGAAAATAGAGCCTCGAATCACCTACATTCGCCCAGCATGCCTTGTCATCATCAATGGCAAGTACAACCGCTGTGCTCTTCAATACAGTATTTTTTTCTTTCTGAAATGCAAGAATATTATTATTTGCCTTAACAAGCGCATCGGTCAGCCATTGTTTTCTGTCAGAGCACTCCTTCTTCCATTCCGAAGCCAGAGTCTCACAAGCAGTTTTCGAAGCTATCTCTCCGAACTGATGTCCGCCGAGGCCGTCAGCAACAATATATAAGCCCGCCATGTCATTTTCTACATAAAACAAGCTATCCTCGTTATATTCTCTGCCGCCCCGGCTTGAAAATGTATAAACATCAGTATTCATTTTAGTTTAATTCCACCTTGATAGTATTTGCCTGATCACCTACATAGAAGCTCTCACCTGATTTAAGATGATAAGGAACGTTCGGAGTGAATTTAGTTCCGTTCATCAAGAAGGTACCATATGATGACTTAAGATCCGTAACAAGGAAATCACCTGTAGCAGGATCGAAACTTACGCTACAATGCCTTCCGCTTACACCAGGTGTTCCTTCTTTGAAGCTTATCAGACAATTGGATGCGTCACGTCCGATGAGGACCGGATTTGTTCCTACCGGGAAACTTCTTCCGCCATGCTGTGCAGACATTGAGCGGAGCATAGGTGTCTTGGCGTTTACTCTTGAAGGTGTAGCTTGGACAGGCTCAGAAGTCTTCTTACCTGATTTCTTTAACACAAGTATCAGAACAATAATTATCACAACAACTACTGCTGCTGCAATACCGATAATCAGTGCAGTGTTGCTGTCGGAATCGGAGTCTTTATCCGATGAACTTGAAGATTCGGCAGATTCTTTGGAATCACTGCTATTGCTTCCGCTGCCACCCTCTATGTATTCGATATCATTCTTCTTTAAGAGTTGGATAACGTGGCTTGCGTTGATAGAGTAGTAATCAGCCTCAATCTGTTCTGAAAAAGGAGAATTTGATTCTACATTTGTATTTACACCAATAACATTGCCATCTTCATCTACAAGCGGTCCGCCTGAATTTCCGTGATGAATTGTGGCATCTACCTGAATTCTGTCCACTCCTAGATTATTTGTAACAAGCTTGTTTATAACACCATTAGTTACAGAAACATCGGATACATCATACTTACTTGCTGCGGTATAATCATTATCGGCATTACCGGGAAACCCAAGTACATAAACAGACTCACCAACATTATCATCAGTTGCGACCTTAATCGGGAGTGCTTTTCTCTTATCCGTTGATTTCCTGAGTTTTAAGAGGGCAAGATCCACCTTTGAAACCTCACCATGATCAACAATATAAGCTATTTCATAGTCTTTCTCATTATAATACACCCGGATTTCAAAACTTTCAGCTACAAGATAAATCGGAAGATATACAGGATTGCCATTAGTATCTTGATATGTTTTATACATATATGTATTAAAAGTTGTTTTTCCGCTTTCCTCATAATCAGCAAATTCAGAAACAACATGCATATTTGTAACTAAATATTGCGGATTTTCTTCGGATTCACCAACAAAAAAACCACTTCCCGCACTATAGGTTCCCTCACTTAATTGCTCTAGAATCTCATAGGTTTTTCCATTACTCACCGTTATATAGGCACCATTTTTAAAACCAATAACCACCGCAACTACGCCATTTCTTACTTCCTTGTCAAAGGCAGCTGCCTTAGGTACATTCACAAACATTACAGAGGCAAGCATAAGTACCGAAAATAAGGCTGCCATTACCCTTTTTGCAATGTTTTTTACTCCTGTTTTTTTCATCATTTTTGTCCTTCCTTTTAATAAATACATTTCACAAGTATTCCAGTGAAATTATCCTGATGGGGCTTAGCCTTTTCCAGAATACGCTGCTCTATTTTCATACAGCATTCTGCAGCACTACCCTTTTCAAGTATCTCGTTAAGCTCGTTTTCGTCAAGCACTCCGCCTATTCCGTCCGAGCATGATAAAAGCACATCTCCATTTTTCAACGGAATCGGCATTTTGCTTCTGTCAATCCTTTCAAGCCCGCTCATTCCGAGGAAAGAGGTTAAAGCTTCCGCTTCACGATTCTCTCTGGCCGGAAAAGGATTTGTGTCACCATTTCTTATTTTCTCAAGATAAATGTCATTTTCAAGATTATGCCGCCAATTAAGAAGATAAATTTCATTTCCTCTTTTCAGGTAAAAGTATGAATCTCCAACGCTTGCGAAATATAGCTTTTCGTCATAAATCACCGCAACAATTACAGTACTTCCTCCCTCACCTTCAAGGAGGTCCTCCACCTTTGCAGATGCAGATACAATAAAGCTTTCAAGCTGGCTGGAAATATCAGAACTTCTGTCAAGACTCATAAACCCTTTTTTTAAGACATCTACAGCTGTTTCACTGGCAAGCTTTCCGTCTCTCATGCCTCCCATTCCGTCGCAGACCGTAAAAAAAAGGCCTTCATCCTTTATCTTCGTGACATCCATTGCATTTACCTGAGCAAACGAATCCTCCTGTCTGCTCCTACTGCCGATGCCCTGCAGATTTCCGTACTCAAAACTCATCCGCCTTACCGGTGGCAATATGTAACTGACATTTTTTATTTTATTCTTTTTTTTGCCGAACAAAGACATCCTATTCTCCTGTCTTTGCTTCTTCCTGCCAAACAAAGCGGGAATCACAGAACGGAACGAACAGAAATTTACTCTCACCGATTTCAATCATATCATGATCGTTAAGCTTTGCGGGAACATATACCGGTTCATCATTCAAATAGACAGTATTTGCACCATCTGCAGGAATAAGATGGAATGCATTGTGCTTTGCATCATATGCAAGCCTTGCATGATTCTCTCTTGAGACTGTTGTATCACCCTTGATACAGATGTCCATTTTCTCATCGCGGCCGATGGTATTATTCTTTGCAAGTATCCTGAAATCCTTACCTTTTTCAGGACCTTGTACACATACTATCCAACCCACAACAGGTTCAAGATTCATTTTTTTCTTAAACACTGCAACCGTCTTGCCGGCATCATCATCCTTTACAGCCTTATTTTCTGCCGCTACTTTTCTGGCAGAATATGAAGAAGGTGCAACTGTTGATCCGACCTCCGATACAGGAGCCGTTCCATACCCGCCTGATACAGGCGCGGTTCTTCCAATCTCACTGCTTTCGGCAGCGAAATCAATCCTTACAGAGTTGCCACTGCAGTAGGGGCAGCTTGCGTTTAATGATGGATCATATAGATGTCCGTTTCCACATTCAATATAAGCCATTTTTAATCCTCCTAATCATGTATTTGTAATATTATTACCATTAGCATCATAAATCATATAATAGGATCCTATATTGTTTCCCCATGTAGAAAATTCAATTCTTACGCAATCATTATCCAGCGCTATGACATTCGGGACCCATGAATTAACGCCTTCTTGAAGGAGTCTGTTAATCTGAAGAGTATTCGTACTTTCACTATATTCTTTTCCATACATAGCATCAATATTAAAATAATATGTCATATAAGAAGACCAGTCTGAAGATGCAATTGTAAAGAAATAATTGTTTCCACATGCAGTCATTCCACAATAATGACTTCCGTTTGGCATCACACTGCCAATATAAATACTAAAACTTTTTATAGGATTTCCTTTTCCTTTTATTGAAGCAGGATCAAAGCCTAATATACATCCATCGCAATAAGCATATACAATCCCATTTAATCCTACAGTAACTCTCTCATAACTATATCCACCAGTGTTATAAACAGAATACCATTCTCCTAGAAAATTATTACAAGGCACCTTATATAATCCCTTAGCATTTGTTTCGGGAACTATTTTCAGATAATAAAGGTAGCCGTTGTCTATCGTAAAATCATCAGCAGAATCAAGATTCATGCTTTCCCGAATATCACCCGAATATGTCATTCGGTAAAGCTTTTTTGTATCCTTGTCGTAGACAAAAACATAGTCTTCAGTTAATATGAACTTACCAACATTTGTAAAATCGGTAAAGTAGCCCGAGCCGGACTTATCCTTGTTGATAAATCTGATACGTCTAGTGTTTCCGACTATCTGTATATATAATATTTGTGTACTGGTAGCACAAATATTTTCAAATCCTGCTCCGCTGGTATCATCCAGTATTTCTCCATTTGTGTTTTCTAAATAATCTGAAAACTTTCCATATATTGTTCCCCCGTCATTATAATCACAGCAATATTCACCACCGGCATTTAAATTCATTACATGGTTTCCAATAACAGTCTGAACCGCTACAGTCTCCTTAAACGGTACCTCAGTCGGTACGGGTGTCGCTGTCGGGTCAGGTTTTTTTGTCGGTTTCAATGTCGGAACTGGATCCTCTGCAGAATCATCTTTCTCTTTTTTTGTCGGCGCGGGTGTAGGAGTATCATCGTTATCATCCCAGTCATCATCTTCGTCGCTTGCCTTTATTACCTTCTCGTCATCGTTGTCCCTGTTTCTTTTGCTTGTTCCGCTGTCGGAGTTGGTTTTCACAGCAGCAATAACAGCTACCAATATGCAGATAAGTGCAAAAGCTGCAAATCCGATAATCAGTCCTGTTTTCTTTTTCTTTGTGGTATCAGTCGTTTGTTTTACAGGTGCAACGTGTGTCTGCTGAATAGGTGGCACAGGCTGAATGTCAGAATTTGAACCTACGGGAGCAATTGATGCTGCTACAGTTCGTCCCATATCCTGATCCGACTGAGCCGAAGGGACCTTAATAACCTCCGAAGGTACGGCAGCTACTGTCTCAACCGGCTTTGTATTTCTTGTTGGAGCTTCTGCCGCATCAAGATTTAACATTACCTTTTTAAACACTCTCATATTTTGGAAACGATCCTGCGGCTGGACGTTTAATGCCTGAAGGATTGCCGCCTCCTGGTAGTAAGTCAACTTAACACCAAGATTGCTCGGTGGCACAAGCTCATCCTCTTCAAGCCTGTCTATAGAATCCGGAGGGCGTTTCCCTGTCAGTGCAAAATAAAAAGTTGCGCCCAAGGCATAAACATCCGTAAAGGGTCCCTGTTTACCCCTTCTGGTATACTGCTCCTTTGGCGCAAATCCATGCTTAAGTACAACGTCAAGACTCCTGCTTTTGTCACCCAGGCTGTATCTTGCAGCACCGAAGTCAAGCAGTTTAACCTTTCCGTCGTTTGTTATATAAATATTATCAGGTGTTAAATCTCTGTGAACGATACCATTATCATGTACCTCTGCCATTGCATCCATTATCGGAAGAAGGATTTCCTTGGTTTCCTCAAAACTGAGCTTTCCACCCTTTTCTTTGATATACTGATCAAAGCTGGTTCCTTCGATATATTCCATCACAAAATAAGCCGTTCCGTTTTCTTCGAAATAGCTGTAGATTCTGACGATATTGTCATTACCGATAAATTTTGCAAGAGTTTCAGCTTCCTGAAGAAAGCAGCTTTTTCCGTACTCAAAGCTCTCGGCTCTCTCTCCGGGGTAAGAGGCAACGGTTGTCGCTGTACGGTAAGCCATCGTATCCGGGAAAAACTCCTTGATTGCAACCTTTTTTCCTGTCTTGTACTCAGTTGCACAATAGGTGATTCCAAAACCGCCCTGGCCGAGTACTTTTTCAACTACATATATTCCGTTTAATACCGTCCCCGGTTTTAAGGCAAGGGGATATTTTTCATTATTATCCAATCCTGGTTCTCCTTATATCGTTTGTCAGACTATTTACAATATGACGCACTGTAGTCAATTTTATCATTACCCCCCCCCGATTTGTCAATCTTTTTAAGATAAAAATTCCATTATCATTATCATTTTATAGTAATCATTAACTACAACTTATTAAAAAACCGGCAGGCTCCATGAAGTCCTGCCGGTTCTTTTAATCAATTTTTTCTTCCACGCCTGAAGCGTAACCCATTTCGTTTCCGACAAATCCTTATTATAATCCTAAGCGGATTTTCTTTTGTCTGTCAGCACTCCCGCAAGAAGCAGCACGATGCTTATGCCGATCATAAACAGTATTCCGCTGCCGTCAGACGTCTTCTCCAGATAATAATCCGGCGGAAGGAGATATCTTAATTCTTTAACCCCCTTTACCTTTGTGGCTGCATCAAAGAAAATATTGCAGCCGAGAAGCGAAACGACCGTCAGCATCGGAAGCAGGGAGCAGAGCAGGGCTTCATTGGCGATAAGGCTTCTGAGCAGATTAGCGAGTCCGGTCAGAATCAGGATATAAACAAACATTCCCAAAAGTTCTTTAAAAAAGCCCGCCAAAATACTGCCGCCGTTAAGTCCTTTGGCAATCCCGCCGATGTACAGGCAGGCAACCGCCGTAATTCCCGACAGCAATGCCGGAATGAAAACAGTGATAATATTTATCCACGGCCTTTCGGCATAGCCCAGAGTTTTATATACACCCTGTTTCTCGTCTATGGCTCTGAAAACCGCGCCCGACAGTGCCGCCATCATCATGAACATTGCCAGCACGCCTCTCACGGGTCTCATCAGATACGAATTGTCGTTAATGGCTTCCTCTATCGTGGTCTCTTTTTCCTCTCCCTTTCCCGAGAAGATCACCTTGAACGCGCCGCCGTCGTTTATGTAGCTGTCATATTGTCTGACAAGATATTCTTCAATATCCTTCTGCTTTTCTGTCAGCTTATTGTTTTCATAGAACCCTTTCTCCCGCAGGAAACTGACGACCTTAACCCTTCCTATCCTTCTGAATATCTCGGAAAAGATGATTTCCTTCGAAAGGTCATCCAAGGTTGTTTTGGTATTCTTGTAAAGATTTACCTTTTCTTCAACATCGCCCGCAAGCAGGTCCCTGTAATAGCCTTCTTTAAACACAAAGCCGCATTCCGCCCGGTTCGTAAGCACCGCCTCTCTCACTTCCTGCTCACTTCCGGCCTCATAAAAACCGATCGTGCTCTTCCTGTTCTTAAGCACTTCGATGGATTCCCTGATTTCGGGGCTTTCGTCATAGGTAAATATGGCGATATCGATGTTCTTCGAATCCTGCTTTAAAACCATCCTGAAAGCCAGTACGATCATCGGCATCAACAGCAGTATCAGCACAAATGAAGGTTTCTTCAGCAGCCTTTTTATGAAAAGGCCGAAAAACGTCACAGTCCTTTTCATATTTTTTTGCTCCTGTAATTCTTGATTATAAAGCCCGCAATAAAAAACGCAGCAGAAAACATAAGCATGATGAGAACATGCTTTGCATCGATCACGCCCGCAAGGGCATTTTCGGCTTCCTCCCTCATATATGTGGTCGGCAGGAATTTTGCCGTTCTTCTGATTGCCTTGGGAAGATACACCGAAGGAAGCAGGCAGCCTGACATATACCCCATCACTATGGTGCCGGTAAAAAGAAGCAGTATCCCGCCGATTTCGTTGGCCGCTGCCATAAAGCAGAAATAAACGATGCTTCCTGCGAGTAAAAGACAGGGGATGAAGGATATAAGAAGAAGCCACAGCCTTCCGGCCTCATATACATCAATCTGCTCATAAGCATCCTTCGCAAAAGGAAAGGCTCCTATCAGTCCGACAAATACAAGCGCAAGCATCGTTCCGAGAAGAAAGATCATAGAAACCAGTCTGATAAGTTCTTGTTTGAATATCGACACGCCGCCGACCGAAAGCTTGCGGCCGAGCTGCAGGGAATCGTTTTTTACCATGGCTCCGCAGGAAAGCCCCCAAAGGAGAATAAGCATTACAAGGGCTGAGCAGGCATAGGTCTGTGATATGGAGGTATCCTTTTCGC
>ODAI012797487.1_pt1 | contig 19650 bp, 18 predicted proteins | sample 1539321 | NCBI WGS metagenome assembly ODAI01 (sample SAMN02144231, study PRJEB22623) | gut metagenome | biome: sheep rumen | host: Ovis aries | place: New Zealand
CGACAATAAGGCAGAGCTTGTCAGTTTCCTTGAAAATATAGGCGACAGCATAGTTGCGGTTGATAATGACGATATAATAAAAGTGCATGTTCATACAAATAACCCAGGTCAGGTGCTTGAACGTGCATTGAAGATAGGTGCGCTTGAAAATATAAAAATTGAGAATATGCGATTACAGCATACAAATCTGATAAGTTTTGCAGAGGAAAGCAAGCCCGAAAAATATGGTTTTGTGGCTGTTTCTATGGGTGATGGCATTGCAGAGCTTTTCAAGGAATTCGGCGTTAACAGGGTTATAAAAGGCGGCAATACCATGAACCCGAGTACCGAGGAAATACTTAATGCAATAGAGCGCGTTAATGCAGAAACTGTTTTTGTGCTGCCAAACAATAAAAATATCATTATGGCGGCAGAACAGGCTGCAGAAATATGCAAAAGCAGAAGAACGGTTGTCATAAGATCGACTTCAATACCAAAAGGTATAGGCGCAATGGTAGGTTTTATAAATGATAATTCAACAGAAGAAAACATCAAGAGCATGACGGAAAGCATGAACAGCGTTTTTGGCGGACAGATCACTTTTGCTGTGAAAGATACTGTTCTTGATGATAATGAGATACACGAGGGTGATTATCTCTGTCTTGCGGATGACAAGCTTGTTTTGGTCGATACAGACCTTGATGCCGCGCTTGATTTGCTTATTGCAAATATGGTAGATAATGCGGAAGATGCTTCTTATATCTGCCTTTACTATGGCGAAGATGTATCGAGAAATGATGCCGAAGCAGCAGTTGAACGTATTTGCGAAAAGTATCCCGATTTAGAAGCAGAGTGCCGTATGGGCGGTCAGCCTTTGTATTATTATCTGATTTCGGTGGAATGATATGCTTTTAAGCGACGGAATAGAAAACATTAAAAATATTGGCGATCAGCGCAGGGAAAAATTGAACGGGCTCGGAGTGTATACCGTGCTGGATATGTTGGAGTATTTTCCTCGTGATTACGAGGACAGAAGCGTCATCACACCTATTGCCGATATAACACCAGGCAGTACATTCGGCTTTGTAGCAAAGCTCTCCGATAAGCCGACGCTGAATATACGCGGTAAGCTAAAACTTGTAAGGGCAAAAGTACATGATGATACTGCGCAGATAGAGCTTGTCTGGTTCAATCAGCCATATCTTAAAAACAGTTTTGACCTTAATAAAGAATATTGGTTTTTCGGCAAGGCAAGTGAAAAATTTGGCATTTTACAAGTCGAAAGCCCCGAATGGGAGATATATAATAAGCAAAAAACAAGTCTTTCAAACGGCAGAATAATTCCTGTTTATCCTCTTACAAAGGGGCTTACACAAAAAGTCCTGCGAGGTGTTATACAAAATACGCTTGATGCGGCTGCGGATGAACTGACTGAGTTTCTGCCGCAGGATATTTTAAAAAAATACTCTCTTTCGCAGCGCAGATATGCTGTAGAAAACATACATTTTCCCGTAAGTGATAAGGATTTCTTCCGCGCAAGGGAAAGACTTGTTTTTGAAGAGCTTTTTCTTTTGCAGATGCGCCTTTTGCAGCTGAAAGGCGCAGTAAGGAAAAAACAGAATGACATTATAATTAAAAATACAGATATAACTCCTGTACTTAATGTTCTTGGGTTTGATTTGACAGCCGCCCAGGCAAAGGTGCTTAACGAGATTCGCACCGATATGGAGAGCGGCTTTGTTATGAATAGACTTATCCAGGGCGATGTCGGCAGCGGTAAGACTGCCGTTGCTATAGCTGCGGCATATATGACTATACAAAACGGCTATCAGGCTGTACTTATGGCGCCGACTGATGTATTGGCAACACAGCACTATGAGGGCATAAGCAAGCTTTTTGCAAAGCTTGGCATAAGTTGTGAGCTTTTAAAAAGCGGCATGAAGAAAAAAGAAAAAGAAAATGCCTATGAAAATATCCGACTTGGCATTTCAAAGATGATAATAGGCACGCATGCCGTAATTCAGGATACGGTCGTGTATAAATCACTTGGGCTTGCAATAACGGATGAACAGCACCGTTTTGGTGTAAATCAGCGCAAAATGCTTGAGCAGAAGGGCAGTGCGCCTCATGTTCTTGTTATGACTGCAACACCGATACCTCGTACCCTGGGACTTATACTTTATGGTGATCTTGACATAAGCACTATTGATTCTTTGCCTCCGGGCAGACAGAAAATAGATACTTTTGCTGTGAATACAAGCTATCATAAGCGGTTATATGCTTTTATCGAAAAACTTGTTTCACAGGGCAGGCAGGTATATATTATCTGTCCTATGATAGAAGAAAACGAAAAGAACGACCTTAAAGCTGCTATTGAATACACCGATGAGCTGAAAAGTATCTTCCGTGAACTTCGCGTCGAATGTCTGCACGGAAAAATGAAGTCGGACGAAAAACAGTTTATAATGGATGGCTTTTATCGCGGTGAGGTCAATATATTGGTTTCTACAACGGTAATAGAGGTTGGCGTTAACGTTCCGAATGCAACGCTTATGATAATAGAAAATGCGGAGAGATTTGGACTTTCGGCGTTGCATCAGCTTCGCGGCCGTGTCGGCAGAGGCAGTGAAAAAAGCTATTGTGTGCTTGTGAGCGACAGCAAAAACAAGCTTTCAAAAGAACGTCTTGAGACAATGTGCAGGACAGATAACGGTTTTGAAATAAGTGAAAAAGACCTTCAGCTCCGCGGACCCGGTGATTTCTTCGGTACAAGACAGCATGGTCTGCCCGAAATGAAAATTGCAAACCTCTATAAAGATATACCCATACTTGAAAAGGTCAGAGAAGCGGCTTTAAAGCTTTATCAAGCCGATCCTTTACTTGATTTGCCCGAAAATGGGTGTTTAAAAAAGAAAATATTGGATATTTTCGATAAAAATGAAAAAAATTTTGGTTTATAGTAAATTTATGGTTTACTTATTGTCAAAAATTTTGTATAATAGAATGTAGTATAGGTTTATTATATCTATTTGTATATTTATACTTCACATTTGCACAATATTTGCATAAATAAGAGTATGATACTTAAAGAACTTACTTATGTAAACAGAAAGGCTGGTATATATGCGTGTGATCTCCGGCTCGGCTCGCGGGCTTAAGCTTAAAGCGCCCGAGGGTATGAATACAAGGCCGACTACCGATCGTATCAAGGAATCGCTGTTTAATATCATAGCAGCCGATCTTTATGATATATGCTTTCTCGACCTGTTCGGCGGCAGCGGAGGCATAGGCATAGAAGCACTGTCAAGGGGTGCGCGTAAGGCGTATTTTGCCGACAGCAGCAGAAAAAGCATAGAAATTATTAATGATAATCTTAAACGTGCAAGACTTGTTGACAGGGCAGTGGTGCTTAATTGTGATTTCAGACAGGCTTTGAACCGCATAAAGGCAATGGGCGATAGATTTGATATCGTTTTTCTCGACCCGCCTTATAATACAACGCTTGCGGCAGATGCAGCAAAACTTATTGCACAGCTTGGGCTGATGAATGAAAACGGCTATATAATAGCCGAGCAGGCAGCGGACGAGCCTTTGCTTGAAATTGAAGGCTATGAGCTGCTTCGTGTTAAGGATTATAAAACAACAAAAATGACATTTCTGGGGATATGATCCCCTTGGGAGGGGTCTTATGAATATAGCGGTTTATCCCGGCAGCTTTGATCCTACAACAAACGGACATCTCGATGTTATCGAACGTGCCGCAAAAATAGTGGATAAGCTTATTGTCGGGGTGCTGATAAACCCGAAGAAAAACGGTCTATTCACAATAGAGGAAAGGGTGGCGCAGCTTGAAGAGTTGACTCAAAACCTGCCTAATGTTGAGGTTCGTTCGTTTTCGGGGCTTTTGGTGGATTTTGTAAGGAGTGTTGATGCCCGTATAGTTATAAGGGGGCTGCGTGCTGTTACGGACTTTGAATATGAGTTTCAGATGGCATTGACAAACAGAAGCCTTGCAGAAGAGATAGAAACATTGTTTATACCTACCAGCGCACATTATATGTATGTCAGCTCAAGTATGGTAAAAGAAGTTGCTTCATTTGGCAAAAGCGTTGAAGGTATGGTACCCGAGACAGTGCAAAAACAGATGAATGATAAATTTAAAAACAGTTAAAAACCGAAAGATACATTGGTTTAATATAAATAGCAAATAAAAAACAGGAGGATATTAAAATGATCTATAGCTTATTGGATGAACTTGACGATATTTTGGAGGAGAGTAAGGCTGTTCCTTTTTCAAATAAGATCTCTGTTTCAAGGGAACAGATCTCGGAAATATTAGAGGAAATTCGCCTTAATATTCCCAGCGTTGTAAAGCAGTCACAGCGCATTGCGGACAATGCCGAGAAAATTATCGAAGAAGCAAGACAAAAAGGCCAGGACATTATTAAGGAAGCAGAGGAAACCGCTGAAAGATTGGCTTCGGAGCATGAGATAACAAAGCGTGCCAAAGAACAGGCTGAAACTATCCTTGAAGATGCAAAAGCAACTGCAAGAGAGTTAAGAAGCGGTGCTATTGAATATGCAGACAGCATTTTATCCGATGCAGAGCAGACTTTGCGCGATAGTCTTGATGTGTATTCGCAGCAGGCAAACGGCGTTGAGGACTTCCTTTCAAGAGAAGCCGATATCCTCTATGAAAACAGAAAAGAACTCCGCAGCACAGGAAAGGGCAATGCGGAAGAAGATAAATAATTAAACCTTTATAAGATTTATATTAAAAGATAAGACCCTTTCAACGGGTCTTATTCTTTTATTATCGGGTGAGGTTTTGTTGCTGAACTAACTTTTTTGGAGGGACAAAATATGTATGTAAAGGACAGAATGAATAAAAATGCGGTCACTGTTCAGGAGAATACATCGCTTTCAAAAGCATTAAGCGTAATGCGTGAATTTAATCACCGACGTCTGCCTGTGGTAGATGCTATGAACAGACCTGTGGGTATTGTGGATAAAAGCGGTATTGAAAATATAAGCGGTGCAAGTTTTATGCTGTCCAATACAAAAATCAGTGAGGTCATGCAGACAGGCTTTTATAAAATAAACGAAAATGCCCTTGTCGAAGAATGCGCATTGCTGATGAAAGAAAATAAAGCGTATTTTGTGCCCGTTGTTGATAATGCAGGCAGTATTGTCGGGGTAATAACAAGCTATGACCTTATAAAAGGTCTTATGAAGCTTTTGGGTGTAAGCGGCGATGGCTGCCGTTTGATAGTTAAGGGAACGGATATAAATAAACTGCTTGCTGTTTTGAAAGATTGCGAGATACAAAGTGTTTATACCGATAATGGCAATACTATTGCAAAGTTTTTTACAAATGATATTGATACAGTTAAATATGCACTTAAAAACTATTTTGATCTGCTTTATTTAAAAGAACAGTAATTCTTTTGTGAATGAATAACAGCAAAAAAGCTCTTATCACCTTTTGGGTTTTAAGAGCTTTTCTTATATCAGATAATATTTATCAGACCAATAACATCAAGTATATCGGGCATTTCCTTCGTGCTGTCGCTTATTTTTGCAGCTATTAATTGTTTACTGTCAAGGTTTGGCTTTGTGCCGTTTGTATATTTGAGCAAAACAGCGGCATCGGCTATATCAACATCACCGTCGTTTTCCACATCTCCAAGAATAATAAATTCAAATCCATTGGCTTTGGCATAGGTCTCCGCATTGCTGTTTTTATAACCGCATACGATAAATCCGCTGATTTTTTCGTTTTTTGCAAAACCTGCGCCTGTCGGCTCAATAACTGTATTTTTTGGTAAGATAATATATTCCATACCGCAGCTGTCAAACGCGGAAGTCTGAATTTTTGTAACACTTTCTGCTATTTTTACACCTTTTAAATCAGTGCAGTCGGAAAAAGCCGCCGCTCCTATTGACGTAAGTCCGTCAATTATAACAACTTTTTTTATCTTGTCTTTAAATTCATACCATTCGGGGCGTGAGCTGTCGGAATACTCGGGCATATCACCGTCTCCGCTTACGGTAAGGATACCGCTGCTGCTGTCAAAATACCACTTGCAGTCTCCTGCACTTCCTATTGGACGTGTCAGTTTCATATAGGTATTTTTGCCTGTATTTGTTATTACGGCATAGCTCCATGTGCCGCTTATCCGCTTTGTCGGATCGTTTGCGTTTGCCCAGCCGTAACTGCCGTTGGAGAGCCATTCACTTGATTTTATGTTGTTGAAATGCTCTCCTACGGTAAGCAAGACAAGTGAATTGCAACTGTCAAACATATAATCATAGCTTGCCTTTCGCCTGTCAAAATTACTCAAATCAAGCGAAGTCAGGCTTTCACAGCTGCCAAACATACTTCCCATAGAAGTTACCTTTGAAGTATCAAAGTTTTTCAGATCAAGCGCTTCCAAAGCTTCGCAGCCCTCAAACATACTGCCCATATAAACTGTGTTTGATGTATCAAAACTGCTCAGATCAATACTTTTTAAAGAATTGCACTGATTGAACATACCAGACATACTTTCAACGTTTTTTGTGTTGAAATTGCTTATATCAAGCTTTGTAAGAGCGTTGCAGTTGCTGAACATATAGTCGGTCTCTGTAAGACTGTCGGTGTTGAAACCGGTTAGATCAAGTTCTTCCAGTGTGTGCATATCCGCAAACATAAAATTCATTTTTTTTACGCTGCCTGTATCAAAACTTTTCAAATCAAGCGAGGACAGCGCATAGCAGCTGTTGAACATATAACGCATATCTGTGACTTTGCTTGTGTCAAAACCGTCCAGCTCAACAGAATTAAGCTTGTCGCAGTCGGAAAACATATAGCTCATATCCGTAACGGCACTTGTATCGGCTTTTGACAGATCAATGCTTTCGGCACAGAATTTGAAAAACATATAGGAGCAGTCCTGCGGAAAAACAGTGCTTTCAAGCGCAGTGACCTTTTTGACTTCATCTTTTTTGGCGTATTCCATAACGCTTTCCTTATCGACGTTTTTGCTTAATGTAAGAGTACCGGTCAGGCTGTCGAAGTTTTCGTCGGCAAATGCAGTCATACAAAACAGCATAGCAGTACATAGTGTAAACATTACAGCAAAAGCTTTCTTTGTTTTTATCATTTTTTGTTGCCTCCTTCAAGTTCGTTTACTATGTTAATATTATAACAAAATCTTATGTACAATTCAATATCTATGTTTTTTGTGCGTAAATTTGCACTTACATCTTTCGGCGATAAAAAGTATTTGACTTTTTTGTTGATCTGTGGTAATATATATCTGTTGAGCACCCATAGTTAAACGGATATAACAAACCCCTCCTAAGGGTTAGTTGTGGGTTCGATTCCCGCTGGGTGTATATAAAAAGCTGATGTTTTCATAACGTCAGCTTTTGTTACGCGGGTGATGTTCCGAAAGGAACTCACTCTTTTTTTTATAAGGGTGATATACTTTACCGCAGGGAAAAACATAAATTGTTCCCGAATCAGCTGTCTATTTTCCAATTTATCGGTTCAATTCCGTTTTGTTCAAGGTATTTGTTTGCGGCGCTGAAATGTCCGCAGTCATAAAAACCTCGGTATGCTGATAACGGGCTTGGGTGTACGCTTTTAAGAATAAGATGCTTCGGATTATCCAAAAGTTTCTCTTTTTTTTGCGCAGGCGCGCCCCAAAGCATAAACACAAGCGGTCTGTCAAGCTCGTTAAGTTTTTTTATCACAGCATCCGTAAACTTTTCCCAGCCTTTCGACTTATGCGAATTTGCCTTGCCTTCTTCTACCGTCATAACCGTATTCAAAAGCAAAACACCGTTTTCCGCCCAGCTTTTCAGGCAGCCGTGATTTGGTGGTTCTATGCCCGTGTCGTTTTGTATTGCCTTGTATATATTGACAAGTGACGGCGGTATCTTTTCGCTCTTCGGTACGGAAAAACAAAGCCCCATTGCCGCACCGGGAGTATGGTAGGGATCCTGCCCCAAAATCACCGCTTTTACTTTGTCAAACGGCGTAAGCTCAAAAGCGTTGAAAATAAGCTCTTTTGGCGGATATACAGTCTTTGTTGAATATTCATTGTCAACAAACTCGGCAAGCTTTGCAAAATAAGGCTTTTCAAATTCGTCATTCAGAATATTGCTCCAGCTTTTTTCTTTTATTCTTTCCATATTTTATCTCCGTTTGTGATTTTTCTTTCTGATAAAAAAGTATTTGTGTACAGTTTATACTGTATATTATAACATAAGTATAAAAAAATACAATATTCACTTTATTTTGCATTTCACCATTTTTTTCTTTAACATATTCCGCAAATTTACGATTATTGGATATAAACAAGAAAAACAAAAATGTTTGATAGTTTGTTAAATTGTTGTTTAGATATGTGTTTTTGTGATATTTTTCAAGAGTTGTCAAAACCTCTCATAGAGTGGTTTTCCAAAGATTATTAAAATTGATTTTCGGCGTAAATTCTTATAAACTCACGAAAATACGCAACGAAAGTGTGTCAGGAATGTGTCGGTAAAACATACATTTAATAGTAGCGTAGCTGTCGGTTATTGCTGTTAATAAATTCTTAATATTATATTCATTGAAAATAATTCTTATCTATGGCATAATTAGTGTAATAGAAAGGAGCTTACCAATGAAAATGATAAAAAGATTTTTTTTAGTGGCAATTGTGGTATATATAGCACTGTGGTCGTTCGCATTAATACAATGTGAAATAAATACAAACAGACTTAAGGGTGAACTTCCGGTTTTAGAAGATATATATGGAGAACATAATTATAATAAAGTTAAAGTACTGTATTATAATAACTGCTATGCTTGTGTATATGCAACAACAGATCATTATGGAAATATGTATCACCTAAAAAAAGAACATTCACAAAATTGGGAGCAATATGCGTGGGAATGTATTTGGTCAAGAAATGGCAGTGCAGATGGTTTTATTTGGCCTTATATAAGATAAATACTTTGTTATATGGGGTTTGAAAAGGGGAATCCTTACAAGCAGCAAAGTGTGTGTACACTTTGGGAGCTTGCCGTTTGCATAGAACGCAAAAATTGTCAAACAATAATATTTTTTCGCTTGACATTATTTTACCCTGATGTTATAATTTATTTCGTTGGGCGGATGTGGCGGAATTGGCAGACGCGCCGGACTTAGAATCCGGTTCTTTATGAGTAGGGGTTCAAGTCCCCTCATCCGCATTGCTTAAATGACGAAGGGCAAAACAGTGGAAAACATCAAGTTTTTACTGTTTTGCCCTTCTTTTTTAATACTCCTTTCGGGTTTTTAAATAAACTCCTCTTTGAAATATAAAAATAAATGTAAATACAAAAAGCAGACTGTTGACAAAAAATTATATTCTGATAAAATATAATTATAGAATAAACAGCAGCAATGAAAGGAATTGTTTGAGGTGTTAAAAAGGGCGCTTCTGATATCATTAATATTTACAGGGATATTTATATTAAATGTATATGGCGAAGATATACAAATGACAGATTACTGTTTTACAAATATAAAGGCGATGTTAGATGGATATGATTATATTTCTTATTCAGAAAATTATAGTTATTTAAATAAAAACTATAAAGGTGTCGAAAATAATATTTTAAAACCAAATGGAACAATGCTTTATAATTCGACAGATTATGATACTTACTTTGGTTTTTTTGAAGCTCATGTTGATAACTTCACTGCGACTTCATACAATGAAGGTTATATGTTTCCGCAGACGGTAACAGGAAATAAATTTGTTGTTTATGAGCCGTGTGTGCCATATAATAGCTTTTCCGAAAACAAAATAATACAAAATGCGCTTATAGATTCTGAAGGAAATCTTATTATTGATATGGGTTACAGCTTTTCATGCACACTATCACCATATTATTGTTTTAATGATTATACCGAAAAAGTTGGTATATTTGATATAAGAACGGATAAAGAGTTTCTTGTAAATTATGATGAAGGTCAGGTTTTTTACAACAAAGCCGATGATTCATTCGCTGTGTTCAAATACACTAAACCAGATATTTACGATAAAACGCCTCAAAAGGTTTATGTAACAATTGAAGTTTACAAAGATGCAAATAAAACAAACACATACGAAAATGAAGCTGATTTTAGCATAGCTAACTCAAAAATAAAACTTAATAATATAGATTTTACATATCTTGATGAAGGAAAATTAACTTTTGAAGGAAATGTATATTATGCTGTGTATAGTCAAAGCAGCGCAGGAGTGTATCATAAAGGTGATATATCACCGATTGAAATGGATTATACAACGGGGAATATCATCTCTGATAGGGTAGACAAATCTTATACATTCAAAAAAACAGAAATAAACGGTACAAAGTATTATGCGTTGTTCAAAGAATTAAAAGACGGCGAAACAGCGGCAGATTTTGCACCGACAGAGAAACCTGCCGAAAAATATGCCGAGAACATTGAAAAAATGGCTGCCGACAAGCTGTTATTCAATAATGAATTATGTTTTTTTGATAAGGGCATAACCAAACTTGATTTTGGTATTGTTCTGGGACGAGCTTTATGTACAGCAACGGGCTATAATATTGATAATTTTACATCAGACACTCATTTTGTGGATGTAAACCATCCGTATTGCTTGTATTTGGCGGATAAAGGCATATTAGGTTCAGACAATGATTTGTATATAAACGAAAAAGCAATATCTCAAAGTACGGTTTTAAGCGCATTAAACAGAACAGCCGCCGATAGCTATATTTTAGCCGAATGGAGTAAGGTAAAGAAAATACGGAACACGGAAGAAGAGTGTTCAAGAGAGTTGGCGTATTCAGAAATTTATAAATTATATAACCTTCTGCAAAACCCCGATACGCCAAAAGACATTGGTGCAACGAGCGGAATATATATTATAATAGGTTCGCTTTTGATTTTGTTCGTAGGATCATTCCTTAACGATAAATTTAAGTGTAAAACTGTGAAATGATTTAAAAATACTTCATAAAACTACATTTTTCTTTGAAATATAAGAATAAATGTAAATACAAAAAGCAGACTGTTGACAAAAAATTTTTCAATAGAATAAAAGGAAAAGGGTGAGTTTATGAAAAAAGTATTGGTTACAATAATAGCACTTATGTTCTCTGTAAACGTATATGCTAATGATATACAATTGACGGATTATAATTATGTTTATGCAAAACGTACTCTTGATGGTTATAGCACTGTTGGTTATTCGTATAGATTTGAGTGTCATAATAATAGCGCCAGAGATTGGTTTGATAAAGTAGAAGAAGGAATCTTAAAGCCAAATGGAACACAGTTGTATTGTCCGAGCGATTTTTCTGTTCAATATGGAAAAAACTCAGACGGTAGGATAACATTTAGACAGTTTATGTCAGGAGATATGTTTGAAATATATTCATATATTCAGCCGTATAACGGGATAACTATTTATGAAGTAAATTTAATGAACAGTAAAGGTGAAATATTGGATGAACAGTCTATGATGAACACAAAGGATGCAGCATGTTCCTTTGGAGATGTAGAAGACCGTGATGAATACTTAAAAATGAATAATGAAACACATGAGGCAGAATGCGACAGAGTAGATAAATCATATTCATTTAAAGAAAAACAGATAAACGGTCAGACATACTATGCCTTGTTTAAAGAACTTAAAGACGGTGAAACAGCGGCGGATTTTATGCCAACAGAGCAATCTACACCAAAGTATTCCGAATACATAGACCAAATGTATAAAAAAGGCTTATTATTCAACAATGAGATGTGTTTCTATAAACGAGGAATAACAAGGCTTGATTTTGGTATCGTTCTTGGCAGAGCATACTGTAATGCAACGAAATACAGCATAGACCGCTTTGCCACAGACACACACTTTGTTGATGTAAATAATCCATACTGCCTGTATCTTTCTGATAACGGTATCTTAACTTCAAGCAACGCTTTAGGCTATAATTTGTATCTCAATGAAAAAGAGATAACAAAGAAAGATGTTTCCGATGCTCTGGATAAGGCAGCAGAGAAGTGTGGTGTCTCGACCGAATGGAAGAATACAAAGGTCATACAGCCAACAGATGCAATTTGTTCAAGGGAACTCGCCTATGTTGAGACTTTCAGACTGTACGAACTTATCAAAAAGCACAATAATCCCAATTATTTGGCTTTTACCCCCTCACAGACTTTAGACTCCGACAGCGAAGCCGAGACCATGCACTATGAAACAGTATCGTATAATGCCTCAAATGCAGAAACAAGTACGGAAATGACTACTCAGGCAACAGCAGTTAGTGGCGGAAGCGCTTCAAAAATCACTTTTGCTTCAGTGATTGGCAGTGTTGCAGCGATATTCGCAGGAATAATCGCAGCAGCAAAAGGTTGAGTTCATACATCTTTTTATAAAGGCTCAACCTGTATAGTGTGGGGGAAACGGTGATGATCACCCTTGACCTTTTATTCTGTGTGTTATATAATATAATCATATCAATTACATATTCGGGGCTGTTTTTGGCGAAAGTCATTACAGCCCTTTTTTGGAGGAAAAAATGTTTAAAAATAAGATATTTGATACACATGCACATTATGATGAAGAAGACTTTAACGAGGACAGAGATACGCTTATACCGCAAATGCACGAAAACGGCATAGGAAAAATAATAAATGTGGGTGCCGATATCAGCTCCAGTCTTAAAAGCATTGAGCTTGCCCGAAAGTATGACTTTATTTATGCAGCTGTAGGTGTTCATCCCTATGATGCCGAACATATGACGGAAGAAGATTACAAAATGTTACAAAAGTGTTGCAAAAGTTTCAAAGTTGTTGCGATAGGTGAGATAGGTCTTGATTATCACTATGATGACCATGATGCAGAGGCGCAGAAATACTGGTTTGAACGGCAGCTACAGCTTTGTAAAGAAGCTGAAATGCCTGTAATAATCCACTCCCGCGATGCTTCACAGGACACTTTTGACATAATAAAAAAAAGCGGAGTTCGCAAGGGTGTTATCCATGCTTTTTCGGGCAGTGCGGAACTTGCGGCGGAATATGTAAAAATGGGTTTTTATATTGGAGTTGGTGGGGTAGTGACCTTCAAAAATGCCAAAAAATTGGTCGAAGTGGTTGAAAAGACCCCCCTTACGCGAATTTTGACGGAAACTGATTCTCCATATCTTTCACCAACACCGTTTCGTGGAGAGCGAAATAATTCACAAAATCTACGATATGTAGTTGAAAAAATTGGCAGTATTAAACAAATGGACCCCGAAACGGTCATCTCTGTTACGTACGAAAATGCTGAAATGTTATTTTTTTGAAAAAAAGTGTTGCATAAGTGTTACGAATGTGTTAAAGTATTATTTGTAACCAAGGCAGCTTATGTGACAAAATTGTTACAGACCTTCTTTGGTTTACCTGTCAAAGAAACGAAAACTTAATAAGGCGCGGATGAAAAATAAAAAAATATTCATCCAAAAGGTCAAAGCTTATCGGCTGTGACCAAAAGCCCCAAGGAGGATCAATTTAATGGCAAAAAAAATCAAAGGTCTGGCATTGACCATCGCAACAGTTCTTTTATCGGCTATCGTGCCTGTATCTGCATCGGCAGCTGAAAAGAAAGTAAGGTTAACTACAGACGGACAAAGCGTTTATTATCAGACATCTGATAATACGGTAGGGGAATTTTTCAAAAATAACAATATAAGCTTTAACGAAAACTACAAGGTAAATGTTGACAGCAAGACAGCAATTACCGACGGTATGCAGATCACAGTAGTTTCTCCCAAAAACATCTTTGTCAGCGTAAACGGCGGCGCAAAGAAATTTGAGGTCGAAACACAGTGCGAAACTATCGGTCAGCTTATGCTTGAACTCAAGGAAAAGACAGGTACGGCTTATAAAGTAGCCGATGGACAGAGTTCATCCGAGAAGCTGAAAAGCGGCAGCATAGTTAATCTTCGCGCCGTTAAGGAAGAGATCTATACAGAAACAGAGGAAATACCTTTTGTTACTATAGAAGAACCTTCGGATACACTTTTTGAAGGCGAAAAGCTCATCAAGCAGAAGGGCGAAACAGGCACAAAGCTTATCACTATGAAGACTATTTTCTACGGTGACGAGCAGGTAGACAACTTCTGCATTGACAGAACAGTTACAAAAGAAGCTGTCAACGAGATCATCCTCGTAGGCACAAAGAAAAAGAACAGTGATTATACAGCTACACCGGGTGCTATTGCGGCAGATCTCAGCTATTCAAAGGTCGTTACAATGAATGCTACTGCTTACTGCCCCTGCGCATACTGCAACGGCTGCTGGGCAGGTCAGCCCTCTACAATGGGTCTGAAAGTTCAGAAGGGTATCGTTGCTGTTGACCCAAGCTTTATACCTCTTGGCACAAAGCTTTATGTTGAAGGCTACGGATTTTGCATTGCAGCAGATACAGGCGGCGCCATCAAGGGCAACAGAATAGACCTGTGCTATAATTCCCACAGTGAAGCGTTAAGCTCGGGCTGGGGTCACACAAACACAAAAGTTTATATTCTTAAATGATTTAAAAGACCGGATCAATGATTCGGTCTTTTTATATGTCGTGTTATATATTGACAAACACGTATAAAAAAGATAAAATAATACTATAAACCATGAGAAGCAAGGAGGCTTGCTCACTTGCTTCGATTGTTTGGAGGAAGATCTATCTTCCTGCATATTTATATGAATTACCGTTTTTTTCGGTGAAACTCAAAGGATGGTGGCAAAATGAAAATACTTGTTACGGGTGGTCTTGGATATATAGGCTCGCACACCGTAGTGGAGCTTCTTAATATAGGCCATGAAGTTGTGGTAATAGACAATTTAAGCAATTCAAAACCAAAAGTAAAGGATATTGTTGAAGATATCACGGGCAGAAAATTTGATTTTTACGAATGTGATATACGCGACAGAGAGGGTCTTGACAAGGTGCTTGATGCGCATAAAGTTGACTGCTGCATACACTTTGCGGGATTGAAAGCTGTCGGAGAATCCGTGCGTGAACCTTTAAAGTATTATGAAAACAATATCGCAGGCACAGTAAACCTGCTCAAAGCGCTTTCTGCGCATAACTGCAAAAATATTATCTTTTCATCTTCCGCAACGGTTTACGGCGACCCTGCTGAAATTCCCATTACAGAGGAATGTCCGAAAGGGCAGTGTACCAACCCGTACGGCTGGAGCAAAAGTATGCTCGAGCAGATACTTTCCGATACAAGAAACGCAGATAAGGAGTGGAATGTCGTTCTTTTAAGATATTTCAATCCTATCGGTGCGCATCCCTCGGGCAGAATGGGCGAAGACCCTAACGGCATTCCCAATAATCTTATGCCGTACATAACACAGGTGGCTATCGGAAAACGCGAAAAACTCGGCGTTTTCGGCAATGATTACGATACTCCCGACGGTACGGGTGTCCGCGACTATATCCATGTTGTCGATCTTGCAAAGGGTCATATAAAAGCCCTTGATGCAATAAGCAAAAACTGCGGTCTTGAAGTTTATAACCTCGGTACGGGCAGGGGTTATTCCGTGCTTGAAGTTGTGCAGAATTTTGAAAAGGCTTCGGGTGTAAAAATACCTTACGAGATCATGCCAAGACGTGCGGGTGATATTGCAACCTGCTATTCCGACCCCGCAAAGGCAGAGGAAAAACTCGGTTGGAAAGCCGAATTCGGCATTTTTGAAATGTGCCGCGATTCATGGAATTGGCAGTCAAAAAATCCGAATGGCTATGAGTAAGATATAATAAGCAAATTGGAGATAAAATGGCAACAGGATATATTCATTCAATTGAAACTTTCGGCCTTGTAGACGGTCCGGGCGTGCGGTTTATAGCCTTTCTTTCGGGTTGTGCTTTAAGGTGCAATTTCTGTCATAACCCCGATACATGGGCGCTTAAAACGGGTACGCCTATGACAGCGGAAGAGCTTATAAAAAAAGCTCTGCGCTATAAAAACTATTGGGGCGAGGACGGCGGTCTGACCGTAAGCGGCGGTGAACCGCTTTTGCAGACCGACTTTCTTATAGAGCTTTTTAAGCTTGCAAAACAAAACGGCGTGCATACCGTTATAGATACAGCGGGACAGCCTTTTACCCGTGAAGAACCGTATTTTTCAAAGTTTAACGAACTTATGGAACTTACCGATCTTCTTCTTCTTGACATCAAGCATATAGATGATGAAGAACACCGCAGGATCACAGGTATGACAAACAAAAATATACTTGATATGGCGAAATATCTTTCCGATATAAAAAAGCTCGTGTGGATAAGGCATGTGCTTGTGCCGCAGTGGAGCGATAATGACGAATATCTTGAAAAACTTGCAGCTTTTATAGACGGCCTTGAAAATGTCGAAAGGGTGGAAGTGTTGCCGTATCATGATCTTGGTATGGCAAAATACGAGAAACTCGGTATTGAATACAAGCTGAAAGATATTCGTCCGCCCGATGAAGAACGCATTAAAAATGCCGAAAAGATTTTGCATATACACTAAACTTGTTTGGTTATAGGTTTGATATAAGAAAAACCTATAACCAAATATCATTTTTATATAATTTACAAAATTATATTTATTTGCTATAATGTTTTCATAGCAGGAAACGAAAAGATTTTTTAAAACATATATTCCTACTTAACAGATGTGAAAACGGAATAATTTTATCACAAACAATTTTTAAAGGAGATGTTTATTATGAGTAACGTAAAAAAGAGCGCATTGGAACTTATAGGCGGTACACCGCTTCTGGAAATAAGCAGATACGCACAAAAAAAGGACATTAAGGATGCAACGGTGCTTGCAAAGCTTGAATACCTTAATCCCGCTGGTTCCGTAAAGGATAGGATCGCGCTTGCAATGATAGAAGATGCCGAAAAAAAAGGTGTTTTAAAGCCGGGCGCAACAATTATCGAGCCTACATCTGGCAATACGGGCATCGGTCTTGCGGCAGTGGCGGCAGCAAAAGGCTATAAAGCTATTCTTACACTTCCCGAAACAATGAGCGTTGAAAGAAGAAACCTTTTAAGGGCATATGGTGCGGAACTTGTGCTTACAGAGGGTAAGCTCGGCATGAAAGGTGCTATTGCAAAGGCTAATGAACTTAATGAACAAATCGAAGGCTCTGTTATTCTGGGTCAGTTCTCCAACCCCGCAAACCCTGCTGTGCATAAGGCAACAACAGGCCCAGAGATATGGGAGCAGACAGACGGCAAAGTGGATATATTTATCGCAGGTGTAGGTACGGGCGGTACGGTAACGGGTGTAGGCGAATACCTTAAAGAGCAGAACCCCAATGTGAAAGTTGTCGCTGTTGAGCCTGCAACAAGCCCCGTGCTTTCACAGGGTACAGCAGGTTCACATAAAATACAGGGTATCGGCGCGGGTTTTGTTCCCGATGTACTCAATACAAAGGTTTATGACGAAGTTCTTGCAATAGAGAATGATGATGCTTTTGCAGAGGGTAAACTCTTTGCAGTAAGCGAAGGCATACTTGTTGGCATTTCTTCGGGTGCGGCACTCAAAGCTGCCGAAATTCTTGCCAAGAGACCCGAAAACAAGGGTAAGACTATAGTTGCGCTTCTTCCCGATTCGGGTGACAGATACCTTTCGACACCTCTTTTCGGTGACAACGATTGATAATGATTGAATTTATTTTATAATTTACAAAAAGCATCGTGTTGAGCGGTGCTTTTTGTATGTTCATAGAAAAAATAAAAAACAAACAAAAATTCGATAAAATTATGTGAAAAATACATAAATCGAAAATAAATTCGATTTTTCGGTTGATTTTAAACTCCGTTTATGTTATCATTATAAAAAGATAAACGTAAGGCGGAGGCGGTATTATGCAGAGGGAATACATAGCTATAGATCTGAAAAGCTTTTATGCATCCGTGGAATGTGTCGAAAGGGGACTTGATCCTCTTACGGCAAAGCTTGTTGTAGCAGACCCGTCAAGAACGGAAAAAACTATATGCCTTGCGGTATCGCCTGCGCTGAAGGCCTACGGCATATCGGGCAGGGCAAGACTTTTTGAGGTATATCAGCGCCTGGCAGAAGTAAAGGCAATGACGGGCGAGACTGTGGATTTTATTACCGCAGTACCGCAGATGCGCAAATATATGCAGGTATCTACGGATATTTACGGCATCTACCTTAAATATATTTCACCGGAAGATATCCATGTATACAGTGTAGACGAGGTCTTTATAGATGTAACGGGTTATCATATGATATATAAAAAAAGTGCGCGTGAGATAGCTGCAATGCTTATAAGTGAGATCCTGAAAAAAACAGGGATAACCGCAACGGCAGGCATAGGCACAAATCTTTATCTCGCAAAGATAGCTATGGATATTTACGCTAAACGTAAGCCTGCGGATAAAGACGGAGTACGTATCGGCTGTCTTAACGAGGAAAAATACCGCCGCTTTATGTGGCCGCATATGCCTATAACAGATTTTTGGCAGGTCGGGCGCGGTACCGCAAACAGGCTCTATAAATATTCCATACATAATATGGGCGAGCTTGCGAGGGCAAGTCTGAAAAATGAAGAACTGCTTTATCGTGTTTTTGGTATAAATGCAGAGATACTCATTGACCATGCATGGGGTATCGAGCCGACATTGATGCGCGATATTAAAAGTTACAGACCTACCGTAAACTCTCTTTCATCGGGGCAGGTTCTGCATTGCCCGTATTCTGCCGAAAACGCGCGCGTAATTGTTTATGAGATGGCAGAAGATCTTGTGATGGATATGGTGCGTAAAAGACTTGTTACGGACAGTGTGACCCTTGATATAGGATATGACAGGGAAAATGTAAAAAACGGCAAATATAACGGCAGCGTGCATATAGACCTTTACGGCCGTACTGTACCAGATCATGCGCATGGTACCGTGCGTTTTGAACGGCCGCTTAGCTCATCGGTAAGGATAATAACTGATACGGTCGATCTGTATGATCGAATTATAAACAAAGACCTGACCATAAGACGAATAACGATAAATGCAAACAATGTGGCAGATGAAGACAGTGTGGCAGATCAGCTTGATCTTTTCGGAGATATAGGGAAATATGCCGAAGAGAAAAAATTACAGCTCGCAGAACTTGAAATAAGAGCAAAATACGGTAAAAATGCAATTTTAAAAGGCTTGAGCTATCTGGATTGCGCAAATGCGAGAGCGCGCAATGATCAGGTGGGAGGTCATAAAGCGTAGGAGGGCAGATATGATGAATAGTGATAAAAGTTTTGAATTTGAAGATATAATAAATGAACACCGCCCCGAGCATAATAACGATGATTTTGCACACAGGCATCCCAAAATGCGCCGCAGCGACAGGGCAAAGATATTTGCACCTTATGCAGCGCTGACGGGGCACAGCGATATGATAAAAACAAAAGCATTTATAACACAGCGTATGGCAGATATACGCAATACTGAGACCAATATCTACGATGATATATAAAAAAGGGGCTGTCGCATTAAGAATATGATAATATTCAATGGTTCAGTCCCTTATGTTGTCTATTTCCTGTTAAATGAAATTTTTTATTAAAGTAATTTTGGCGCCGCAGGCTTTAATCCGCAGGCGGAAACCGCGTTTTCGCCGAG
>ODAI012399401.1_pt1 | contig 19649 bp, 19 predicted proteins | sample 1539321 | NCBI WGS metagenome assembly ODAI01 (sample SAMN02144231, study PRJEB22623) | gut metagenome | biome: sheep rumen | host: Ovis aries | place: New Zealand
CCACGAATTTCGTACAGACCGCCCCTTATAAAAAAACCGCTTCCGGTAAGGGAAGCGGTTTATGCTGGTGTTAAGAAAAAATCTTATTCGTTAACAGCTTTTTTGTAAGCATCGAATTCTGCAAGCATTTCGGGATCTTTGTTTTTGTCACAGAGACTTACAACAATGGTAACCAAAAGACATGCAATAAATCCGGGAAGAATTTCGTACAAACCAAAGATGGGGCAAAGTTCTGCAGAAAGCTGATGCCATACTACAACAACAACACCGCCAGTAATAAGACCAGCAATTGCTCCCTTAGCAGTTGTTCCACGCCAGAAGAGTGCAAGAAGAATTAATGGTCCGAAGGTTGCACCAAATCCTGCCCACGCGTAAGAAACTAAACCAAAGATAGTACTGTTTTCATCCAAAGAAATAACGAAAGCAATCAAAGCAATAACCAAAACAGTAATGCGGCTTATACGCAACATTGTCTTAGCGTTAAACTTTTTGCCCAAGAGTGTTTGACAGAAGTCTTCGCTGAATGCACTGGCAGCAACCAAAAGCTGACTGTCTGCGGTACTCATTGCAGCTGCAAGAATTGCACACATAAAGAGTCCAGCAATAAAGGGCTGATATGTTTGCAGGAATGTTGCAATAACAACAGTTTCATGTTTTCCTTCTGCGAGGGGAACATTAAGATATGCTTTTGCAAGTGCACCAACAAGCATTGCGCTAAACATTGCTATTGTTACCCAAATCATTGCAACGCGGCGTGACAGTTTAATTTCTTTGTTACTGCGTATTCCCATAAAGCGTACTAAGATATGAGGCATTCCACAGTAACCCAGTCCCCAAGCCAGTGCTGAAACAATGCTCATTGCTCCGAAACCGTCGTTTCCGTCTGAAACAAAAGGATTCATAAACTGAGCACCAAATGCATTAACGCGTTCAACTGCATTCGAAGGACCGCCCAATACTGAAGTCATAATGCAAACAGTAATAATAAGGGCAATGAACATAAGTGTTCCCTGAATAAAGTCTGTCGTACAAACAGCAGAGAAACCACCCAAAAGTGTATACAGCAGAATAACAACCATACCTATAACCAAACCACACACATAGGGTAAGTCAAATACAGTTTTCAAAAGCTGTGCACAAGCAACAAAACCAGAAGCGGTGTAAACAACAAAGAAAAGAACAATAAACAATGCGCTTATAGCAGAGATGATGTGTTTTTTGTCTTTAAAGCGATTGGTCAAAAACTGAGGAACAGTAATAGAATTTCCACAAGTAATTGAATAGGTACGCAAACGTTTTGCAACAATAAGCCAGTTCAAGTAAGTGCCAATTTCAAGACCTAATGCTGTCCAGAATGCTTCCTTCATACCAGTAAGATATGCAACTCCTGGTAAACCCATGAGCATCCATCCGGACATGTCAGATGCTTCTGCAGAAAGTGCCGTAGTCCATGGACCCAGCGTTCTTCCGCCTAAAAAGAAATCCTCAGAGTTTGCGTTTTTACCCATAAAGCGGATTCCAATGTAAATCATCAGACCCAAATACAGTGTGAACGCAATTACCTGCTGAATCATTGCAGAATTAGCATTCATTTTTTCCTCCTAACTTTCTGTTTCTAAAAAAGTTTAGCATTTTATAGTGAATGTTTCAATGAAAATTATTTTAAGATTACTCTTGTTCGGTGGTTAGGTAGTCAGGAAGAATGTAGTTTCCTGCATCGTCTTTTTCGAGGAACAAAAAGGAATTATACAAAGCAAAAAAGGGAGCATTCCAGTCAAAAGAATCTTCTTGTTCTGTTGCACCAAAAAAGCGAGCATCGTTTGAAAGCATAGTACGCATAACCAAACCTTGACCTGCTTTTCCAAGAAAATCAATGTTCATGTATAAATAGCCTTGTGCCCAAATACTTGGAGGAGCAACACAAAAAACATTGATTCCAAAATCTGCATTGAATTCATTTTTGGCATCGGCAGGGTCAAACTCTTCTATTTGAATTTCGCCCAATGTGTAGCCAGTTGCATTCAAAAGGCACATGCACATCCACAGTGCAGCTTCATCTGAACGCGTTTCGTCAAGTGTTCCTGTATCTGTAAAAAGAGAATACAAAATCTGACCTTTTAAACCGTTTGCGTCTACCGTAAAAGCTTGGGTTATGGGAACAATACGCTGCAATTTGGGGCTAACGGTAATGGGAGTCATTTCGTCATACTGAATATAGGCAACATCAAATTCTTCTTCTGATTGAGTAACTGCATAATGTTGTGCAAATGCTGGCATAAGTGAACACAAGAGAATAAAAGGTAAGAGCAAAAATTTTATGGAACGCATCATGGTAACAGTATATAAGGCTTAGCAAAGGTTCGCAATAGTTGTATACTGGGCGCAATGATTAAACGAACAGGACATGCTGATCTTCCTCTGCATGGCGGAACAGTACCCCGCTGGCTTGCAGACCGAATGAGAGATTTAGGCACAGAAATTATAGAAGCGCTCATTATTGATTACGGTAAAAAAGAAGTGCTAACCCGTCTAAGTGATCCCTTGTGGTTCCAAAGTTTTGGTGCTGTCTTGGGCATGGACTGGCATTCTTCTGGTATAACCACAAGTGTCATGTATGCACTCAAAAGAGGAATTAATGCTCGTGCCCGTGAGTTTGGTTTATGTGTTTGTGGTGGAAGAGGAAAGTATTCTCGGCAGACTCCCAGTGAACTTTTGTATTTAGCAGAACATACCGGCTTAAATGGTGATGAGTTAGTGCGGGCTAGTAAACTTTCTGCAAAAATTGACAATACTGCGGTTCAAGACGGATTTCAACTGTATCAGCATAATTTTATTCTTTCGGATCAAGGCGATTGGGCTGTTGTTCAGCAAGGAATGAATACCCAAACAAAAACTGCTCGCAGGTACCACTGGTCTTCGGCTACCGTTCGGTCATTTATAGAGGAGCCTCACTCTGGCGTTACGGGCGAAAACAAAGGCTTAATCTTAAACTTGACAGACAGCAATGCACTTCAAACCCGCCAAGCCATATTGCAAGATGTGTGCGAAAGCCCTGATGGTCTTATTAAAGAACTAACTACCGTTCGTTCAGTAAAAATGCCAGATCATCATGAGGTCAGAGTGGAAGATGTGGATACTAAGCGCTTAGGTGCAATTCTTGTTACAGCCTATGAATCTCAGCCTAAAGATTTCGAGTCTCTTCTGTTAACTCCAGGTTTAGGTCCACGCACTTTACAGTCACTAACTTTGGTAAGCGAAATTATTCATGGAACACCAAGTCGTTTTAAAGACCCCGCAAGGTTCAGTTTTGCTCACGGAGGAAAAGATGGACACCCATTTCCAGTACCGACTCGCATTTATGACGAAAGCATTCGTATTTTGGGTGACTGCATAGAAAAATCAAAACTTGGCTACAAAGACAAATCTGAATGTTTGCGTCGTTTGCATACAACTGCTTTACAAATAGAAGCTAACTGTGACCCTCAAGCAGACTTTGAAGCAACGCTCACTCACGAGCGTCTTAACTCTAAAGCTTGGGGCGGAAGAACCTGCATGGACTAAGCGACATTTTTCTGTCATACTCTGTAGCGTATGCAGTATTCAACTACAGCGTCAGATTTTATGTATCTGCGCGAAAATATAAATACAAAAAATTTAAACGGAAGCGACAGTGCACTAGCAAGTCTTTTTTTGTTGCAACCCAAGTACGACATAGAATTGTGCGTTGAAAATTCTGTTTTGTTCCGCAAGTATCACGGTGCTCAAAACAGAACCGGTTGGGCTTTTCCCATTCCATTACATTCTGCGAGCGAAAGCTATTTACATTCTGCTCTTGCATTTATTTTAGACCAATGTGAAAAAGAAAATGTGACTCCTCAATTTTGTTTATGTACGCAAGAACAAAAAAATTTGATTGATGCTTGTTTTACAAAACATTTTTCTTCATGTTCAGTTAGTTGGAATACAAATCGAGATGACAGTGATTATTTGTATTTAACACAAAATCTTGCAACGCTCAGTGGTTCAAACTATCAGAAAAAAAGAAATCATATTTCACGCTTTAACCGCATCTACGGTGATGATTGGACTTTCAAAACGTTTCCTGAACATGACATTGCAGACGATATTATGTTTGTTGCAGACACTTGGTTTAACGAAAAAAACGGTCCAGAAAACGAAGCACTTATTCTTGAACATGAAAGTATTCAAATTGCTTTAGAAAATGCGCAACTTTTACAAATGCGTGGTGGTGTCGTTTACATTCACGGAAAGCCTGCTGCAATGACACTTGCTTCTCCTATTTCAGACATTGTGCTTGATGTTCATTTTGAAAAAGCTATTGCTGAACATGAACCTAACGGTGTATTTGCAATTGTAAATAATCAGTTTGCAAAAACATGTACAGACTTTTTGTATCTTAATCGCGAAGAAGATATGGGCGTTGAAGGACTACGCAAGGCAAAACTGTCTTACAAACCAACAACAGTGCTTGATAAATTTTACGGAAAGGTAATGTAATGCTTTCAAAAATTCTTTCAAAATCAGATTGTGCTTCTTGTAAATTCTGTTGTTCATTTCGCAGAAAAAGTTTGTGGGAAACTCCTCTGTTTACAAAGGAAAGTGCAGCTCTATTAAGCAAAAAGTTTCCTTCTGCAAAGTTTAAAAGCTCTGGTTCTAACATGCTTACCATAGACCTTGATGACTTATACAAAACGAACGACAGTGAAGAAGAAGTGCCTTGTCCTTTTTTGGATGAACATAAAGGTTGTAAGTTAAGTGCAGAAGAAAAACCCTTTGACTGTAGCATTTGGCCGCTTCGAATAATTCGTGTGGAAGATAAATTGAAAGTAGCGCTAACTCCCACTTGTCCTGCAATAAATAAAGTTCCTCTCGAAAAAGTAAAGACTTTGGTAAAAATGGAGCTTGGACAAAAAATTCACGAACAGGCACAATTACATCCAGACATGGTAAAAGAGTTTAAAAAAGACTTCATTATTTTGGAATAGTTCCCTACAAAAATATAGATTATTGATAAAAAAAGGGTTCTAAATTCTCAAAAGCTATGATATAATCGTATGAAGGGTTTGTCAGTAATCTCACAAAAGAGGAGCGTACTGCATGGCTAGAAGGGAACCAAGACCTCCAACAAAAACCATACTTAAGCGGATTAGCGTTTTTTTGCTTTTGCTTACCTTGTATGCGGTTACCTCCGCTATGGTGACCATTGTTGCCCGTACGCCAGGATACTTTTCAATCTTTGGCGCTAAGATAAACTATAGCACTCTTACGGGAGTACTTACTTCTCTGGCAAACACATTTATTATTTTTCTTGTTGTCTTTTTCCGTAAGCCAGGTTTTTACACAACACTCACCATTTTAATGATTCAGTTTCCGATAATTCTTGTGGGATTTATTAAAATACAAAGTACAAGAACTTTGCCAGGTATTTTTACTAATCTCTTTACCATCATAACTATAATCATTATTTTCTTGAACAATCAGCGCATAGAAAAATATCAAAGACGCATACGCGAACAAGCAGTAACAGATGAACTTACTGGACTGTCAAATCGTTTTGCAATTTCTGAACGCATGGAATCGTTAATAAAAAACAATGAAAGCTTTGCGGTTGTGTCGGTTGACCTTAATAACTTTACGAGCATTAATGACACAATGGGGCACGAAATAGGAAACGAAGCTCTTATTGAAGTTGCAAACCGTTGGAAAGAACTTGCTGCTTCTCGTTCAACAGGAACAATAGATTATGTTGCTCGCTTTAGTGGTGACAAATATGCACTGCTTATTCGTAAATACAATTCTACTGCAGATATTGTAAAAACACTTACTGCATACGAAGCAGTGCTTGAACAAAAAATAACACTTGAAGATTGTGACTTTTTCTTAACCGCAAGTTATGGTTATGCAGAATATGCTTCAGATGCAACTGAAATAGAAGAACTGTTTTCTAGTGCAGATGTAGCCTTGCATGAAGTAAAACGTCAGGGTGGTATAAACCGTATTTTGCACTTTACTCCTGATTTAGTTAAGACTGAACACAAGCTAGAAATAGAACGCAAACTTCGAGCTGCTCTTAACAACAACGACATGCTGTTTAATCTTCAACCCCAGTACGACATTTCTCATAAACTGCGTGGATTCGAAGTACTTGCTCGTATGCAAAAAACTGACGGTTCGTTTATAAGTCCTGTTGAATTTATTCCCGTAGCAGAAAATGCAGACTTAATAGATAAGGTTGACATTCAAGTATTTAAGAAAGCAGCTTGTTTTATGGGAGAAATAATTAATCGTACGGGTGCAGACATAACGCTTAGTACAAATATATCAGTTCGCCACTTGATGAAAAATAATTTCATTGAAGAAATTAGAGATGTAATTACTGCATCAAAAATTCCTGCCAAACAGTTAGAAATTGAAATTACTGAATCAATAATGATTGATTCTGCGGAAAAGGCGCTACAACGAATTAACGAGATTAAAAAGATGGGCATCATGGTTGCAATTGATGACTTTGGCACAGGATACTCTTCGCTTAGTTATTTGAACAAACTGCCTGCTAACATGCTTAAAATAGACAAGTCATTTATTGATGAAATGAATTCTACAGAGTCGGCAAAACAATATGTTGCTGCAATTATTTCAATAGGTCACATCTTTAATCTAAAAGTTATTTCTGAAGGTGTTGAGTCGCTTGATCAACTTGAAGTGCTAAAGAGTATAGGCTGTGATTACATTCAGGGCTTCATTTGGGGAAAACCTCTTACGCCAGAAGAGGCGTCAAAACTGGTAAAGGCTTAAAATGCTGTATGTAATGCGACACGGAAGAACCGACTGGAATGACTTGCGCAAATTGCAAGGACAGACAGACATTCCGCTCAATGAAACAGGAAGACAAATGGCACGCAAAGCACATGATGAATATGCAAATGTGCATTTTGATATTTGTTTTTGTTCACCTTTAGTAAGAGCTTTTGAAACAGCACAAATTGTATTGCAAGGTCGCAATGTTCCTCTTGTTACGGATGAGCGTCTTAAGGAAATGTGTTTTGGTGCTTACGAAGGAATAGAAAACGGTTTTGATGTTCCTCCCATTGATTCATTTTTTAAAAATCCAGAACAGTATGTTGCACAAAATGGTGCAGAATCTTTTGAACATTTGTTTAAACGCACAGGTGAATTTCTTGATGAAAAAGTAAGACCACTACTTTCTCAAAATAAAGATGTGCTTATTGTTGGTCATGGCGCAATGAATTCAAGTATTATTTGTCAAATGAAAAATCTTCCGCTAAAAGATTTTTGGAGCAACGGTTTGGAAAATTGTAAACTGTTGCAAATTGCATAAACTATGGCTAAAACATACATTGCAATTGATTTAAAATCTTTCTATGCCTCTGTTGAATGTAAGGAACGCGGTCTTGATCCTTTGACAGCAAAACTTGTTGTTGCCGATTCGAGCCGAACTTCTAAAACAATTTGTCTTGCCGTAACACCTGCTTTAAAAGCTTATGGTCTTTCTGGACGTTGCAGATTGTTTGAAGTAGAAGCAAAAGCAAAATCGTATAAAATAGAATACATAACGGCTGTTCCTCGCATGGCGCTGTACATTCAGTATTCAGCAAAAATATATGGAATTTATTTGCGTTACTTTGCACCAGAAGACATTCATGTGTATTCAATAGATGAAGTTTTTATAGACGCAACTTCCTATCTTTCGTTTTACAACATGACAGCACAAGAACTTGTTTCAAAAGTTATAGGAGACATTCTTGATGAAACAGGCATTACCGCAACTGCAGGCATTGCTCCTAACTTGTACTTGTGTAAAATTGCTATGGATGTTAAAGCAAAACATATTCCCGCAGATGCAAATGGTGTAAGGATTGCACATCTTGATGAAATGTCGTATCGACGAGAATTGTGGGAACACAAACCTATTACCGATTTTTGGCGCATTGGTCATGGAACAGCTCGCAGATTGGAAAAGCACGGAATGTTTACAATGGGAGATGTTGCACGAGTGTCACTGGTTGCTCCGGATGTTCTCTACAAAGACTTTGGCATTGATGCAGAAATTTTAATTGATCATGCGTGGGGTCGAGAAAGTGTTGGCATGAAAGAAATTAAAAACTATCGCTCTTCTGCAAAAAGTTTAGGAAGCGGACAAGTTTTACATTCTGCTTACACTTTTGAAAAGGCTCGAATTATTGTGCGTGAAATGGCAGAAGCGTTGGCTTTAGATTTGTTCCAAAAAAAATTAGTTGCACTTTCAATAACACTGTACATTGGTTACGACATAGAAAGTTTGAATGTAAGTGGTTTTGACGGAGAAGTTGTAATTGATTACTACGGGCGTCCTGTTCCTAAACCAGCACAGGGAACTGTTTCTTTTGGAGCACTGCGCGGAGAAACAAATTCTTCTAGTCAGATTGTTAAAGCAGCAGAACATTTGTTTGATGTAATTGCAAACCACACTTGGCTTGTACGAAGAATAAACATTACTGCAAATAACACAAAACCTGTAAGCGAGCGACAGCCTAGATTGTTTGACGAAGACTTTGATTCAGAAAAAGAAGACAGTTTGCAAAAGGCGCGTCTTAAAATTATTCATAAGTTTGGAAAGAATGCACTTTTGAAGGGAGTTGATTACGAAGACGGAGCTACAACTCGTGAACGAAATGCACAAATTGGAGGGCACAAAGCATGAACAATAAGTATGAAGATATAATCAATACTGAATGGAATGAAAGCTCTCTAAAAAATCGCATGAGTGTAAGTCAACGAGCAAAAATCTTTTTACCTTTTTCTGCACTTACTGGTTATGAAGATGAATTAGATAAAACACTTGCAAAGGAAATAGAAAAAATGAAGCAAAAAACAAGTGTCTTTTATGAATTCTAAGAAAGCGTTTAAAGTTGAAAGTTTTATAATTAATTGTTAAGGTTAAACAATGAACACATTCACTGCACAGGCATTTTCAAAAGACATTTATTCTCTGGCAGAGTCTCCGTTTTATGACTACCGAACAAAAACACTTTCGTGGGTAGCGATTTGGGCAGGAAGTCGTATAGAAAAACGAAGTGGTAAAGATGGAAGCTTACTTGCTACAGTGAATGTCGATGCAAAAAATGCAACCTCTTGTTGTTTTTTTGGGCCTAACTTTGAAAAACTTTTTATTACAAGTTCAGAACGCCTTTTTACTTGCACGGTTGATGCAAAGGGAAGACCATGCACTTTGTTGACGCAAAAAATATTCTAACGCCTCATAGTATGAACATTTACCGCGGATGTACACACGGTTGCATTTACTGTGATTCTCGAAGTAAGTGTTATCAGTTTACCCATGATTTTGAAGATATAGAAGTTAAGCAAAACGCACCAGAACTGTTGGAACAAGCTTTACAGAAAAAGCGTAAACCCTGCATGATTGGAACAGGTTCCATGACAGACCCTTATGTTCCCCTGGAAAAAGAATTGTGTCTTATGCGTCGTTGCCTTGAGATTATAGAAAAGTATAATTTTGGTGTGACCCTCCAAACAAAGTCTGATCTTGTTCTTCGAGACTTAGATATTCTTGAACGAATTAACAATAAAACAAAGGCTGTAGTGCAGATGACCCTTACTACAAGCGATGACTCTTTGTGCCGCTTAATAGAACCAGCGGTTTGTCCGAGCAGTCGACGGTTTGAAGTTTTGTGTGAATGTAAAGCTCGAAGAATACCTACAGTTGTGTGGTTTAGTCCACTGTTACCTTTTATTAATGACACTAAGGAGAACATAGACGGTATTGTCGACTATTGTGTTCGCTCGGGGGTAAAGGCAATTATTTGTTTTGGCATGGGGCTAACCTTGCGCGAAGGAAACAGAGAGTACTTTTATGCTTCACTGGATGCTCTTGCAAAAAAAGACAGGCGCTTTTTTGGTCTAAAAGAGCGATATGCGAAAACATTTGGTAACAGTTATGTCGTTTCTAGTCTTCATGAACAAAAACTAATGTCTTATTTCGTTGATTTGTGTCGTAAAAATAAAATTATGATGGGTGTAGACTCTGTTTTTAAGTGGATGGAAGCGTTTCCTGAAAATAAACAGCAACTTTCCCTCTTCTAAAGTGCTTATTGTCACCCACTTGACGCTTTTTTCAATAGAATTTACAATTTGTTACTATGGAAAGCAACGAGGCTTTTGAAAAAGTGCTGCACGCATTTGAGCAATACTATAATGTAAAGACTCAAGATGTGACACCGCCGTTTTGTGCCGAAGCAGAATTTCGGTCGCATAATGAGCAGTATTTTTTGGTAAAGTCAGCAAAAGTTGCAGATATTGATTCAAACGAATTTGTTTTCATTGCTAAAGAACAAACCCTAACAGAAGAACAGCTTTCTCATTTAGACCAAGTTGCCTGGCAGACAGGTCTTTCGCGGGTAACTCCTTACTATGGTCACCGAAATTCAGATGTAACGCTTGTTATTATTGCTGATACAATAGAAGCAGATACGTTCAAACAAGTTAAAAAGTTAAAGCATTATAAATCATATAAATTCAGTCTCTTTGGCTGGAGTGCGTTTAGGGCAGTAGCTTACGAAACTTCTACGGGTAAGGTCGCGTGCAACCGGCGCGGTTCTGACTTAAAGAAGCTAGTAAGTTAAGATAAATAAATGGAGGAAAAAATGACAGCATTACTTATCATTCTTGCTGCAATTGCCTTGCTTTTCATTGGCTATGTAACTTATGGCTCTTGGCTTGCAAAGCAGTGGGGAATTGACCCCAAGCGAAAGACACCTGCTCAGGAAAAGACAGACGGTGTAGACTACGTTCCGGCAAAGCCTGCCGTTTTGATGGGACACCACTTCTCATCTATTGCAGGTGCTGGTCCAATTAACGGCCCAATTCAGGCTGCAGTATTCGGTTGGGTTCCTGTATTCCTGTGGTGCGTTCTTGGCGGAATTTTCTTTGGTGGTCTTCAGGACTTTGGTTCTTTGTTTGCTTCTGCACGCCACGACGGAAAATCAGTTGGAGAAATCATCAAAGATTCAATGGGCAAAACTTCAAAGAAACTGTTCATTGTATTTGCACTTCTCGTTCTTATCCTCGTTATTGCTTCTTTCGTAAATGTTGTAGCAGGAACATTCTTTACAGCAGATGCTACATTCGGAATCGTAAAGAATCCTACAGGCAACCAGAGTACCGCAATGGTTTCACTCTGCTTCATCGTGCTTGCAGTTATTTACGGAATCCTTACAAACAAATGCGGAGTTAAGACACTTCCTGCAACAATCATCGGTATTGTTGGAATCGTTCTGTCTGTATGGTTCGGACTTAACTACGGTTTTGCAATGAGCCGCACTGCATGGATTGTTTTCATCGGTGTTTACATTACTGTTGCTTCTCTTCTTCCTGTTTGGATTCTTCTTCAGCCACGGGACTACCTTTCAAGCTTCCTTCTTTACGGAATGATGGCTCTTGCCCTTGTTGGTATTGTTGTGTCTGCAATTACAGGAAATGTTGAATTTGAACTTCCTGCATTCACAGGATGGAAGACTTCTATTGGACCTCTGTTCCCAGCTCTGTTTATTACTGTTGCCTGTGGTGCATGTTCAGGATTCCACTCTCTGATTGCAACAGGTACAACTTCAAAGCAGCTTGACAACGAAAAGAATGCAAAGGCAATCGGTTACGGTTCAATGCTTATTGAATCTGCACTGGGAATTATTTCTTTGATTGCTGTTGGTATGGTTTCAAAGCAGTTTATCGTTGATGGAAAGTTTGCAGGTTCACCGCCAGTTGCATTTGCAACAGGTATTGCAAAGATGTTCAGCGTAAGCGAAACAACAGCATACAAGACAATCTACACCCTGCTTACTCTTGCAGTTTCTGTATTTGCACTGACTTCTCTTGATACTGGTACACGCCTTAGTCGCTTCATGTTCTCAGAGCTCTTCCTTAAGGAAAATGAAAAGACTTATAAGGATGCTTCTGGTGTACGCAAGGTTCTCGCATTCCCGCTCTTTGGCACAGTTGTTATGGTTGTAATCGGTTGTGTTCTTGGCGGATTGAGCCTTTCTCAGATTTGGGGACTCTTTGGTGCCGCAAACCAGCTCCTTGCAGGCATTGCACTTATGGCAGTTGCAGCATGGCTTGGTGAAGTTGGAAAGAACAACAAAATGTTCTATATCCCAACTATTTTCATGCTTGCCGCAACACTGACACAGCTTATCCGCACCGTAATTGCAAAGATTACGGCAATGGCAGGAGGAGCAGCAGGTGCATTCCACTGGGGTAACTGGTTCCAGCTGATTTTTGCTGCTGCAATGACTGTATTGGCTGTTGTTCTGGTAATTGAAGGAATCAAGACATTCAGTAAACAGTTGAAAGCTAAAAAAGCATAAGTTTAGTTTATAACTTACTGTTTTAGTATGCCCGCTGGTTTCTTCTTCTTGGAGAACTGGCGGGTGTTTTTTTTGTTAAAAATGTTGTATATTCTTTTTAGGAGTACAAGTATGAACGAAGTATACGATTTTATTAAAGCATGTGGAACTTACTATTTGGCAACTGTTGAAAATGATCAGCCAAGAGTTCGTCCTTTTGGAACAATAAATATGTTTGAAGGAAAACTGTACATTCAGACAGGAAAGTCAAAAGATGTTTCTAAGCAGATTCAAAAAAATCCTAAAGTAGAATTGTCTTGTTTTGATGGTTCAAAAGGAACATGGCTTCGTCTTGTCGGAACATTAGTGCGCGATGATCGTAAAGAAGCAAAAGCAGATATGCTTGCTCATTATCCTGAACTACAACGCATGTATTCAGCAGATGATGCCAATACAGAAGTTTTGTATTTTACTAATGCAAGAGCAACCTTTAGTAGTTTTACTTCTGCACCACGAACAGTTACTTTTTAATATACTTGTGTTATGCCTCAACCACCACTCTTTAGCATAATAGACAAAGCAGTATTTGATTATCACATGATAGAGCCAGGAGACCGAATTTTAGTTGGTGCTTCTGGCGGTAAAGATTCAACTGCAATGATTGAATATTTTGCAAATAGACTAAAACGAAGCGATGCACATTTTTCTTTTACAGCTCTTCACATAGAAACAGATTTTGAAGCATGTACAATGAGTCCTAAATTGAGGGAACAGTTACAGTCATGGAATGTTGAAACGAAGAGTTTATTTGTTGATGTTCAGAATAGAGTTCAAGAAGGGCAAAAGATGAGTTGTTACTGGTGTTCAAATCAGCGCCGTAATGAACTGGTGCATTATGCAGTTAAAAATGGCTACACAAAAATTGCACTGGGACATCATTTAGATGATATTCTTGAAACACTTTTAATGAATATGATAGGGAAGGGTAAACTTTATACTATGCCCCCTCGACTTAACTATCAAAAATATCCGCTTTCAATAATTAGACCTTTGTGTTACGCAGATGTTGAAACAATAAAACTTCATGCAAAAGCAGCAGGTTATATAAGCACAACATGTACTTGTATGTTTCAAGATAATTCAGGAAGAAAAGATGCTCGGGCAAAACTTCTTGCATTAACAAATGGAGACCGTTATGCAAAAGAGCGCATGTTTAATTCCCTTCGAAACATAAAAACAGAATACTTGCCATAAGGCAAATTGACTCAGCAATAGACTATGTGTTTAAATTAAATCCCCATCTCTGCTTTTTTTACAGTAACTCCTCTGGGCGCAGTCCAAGGAATTCCTCCAGTCCCAGTGTGGCAGATGCGGGCTGCGCACTCACGGCGTAGATTTTGGCGTTGGGGTAGAGCTTCTTGAACGAGTCCATGCCTCGGTTTGTTTTTCGGCGTCCGCTTTTTACTTCGATTGCACAAACTGCTTCTTTGCGTGAGAGTACGAAGTCAACCTCGTCGTTTGCGTTTCGCCAGTAGGATGTTGTGTATCCGCCGGTGCGTTCTCCGTTTACTAGGTGTGCTCCCACCGCAGACTCTACGAAGCGCCCCCACATGTCTGGTGTGTTGCGGCATGTTTCAAATGTCGTCCCTGACACAGTTGTCATCAATGCATTATTGTACACTTGGAATTTTGGACTGGAGGACTTTTCACGAAGCAGGCTCCCCGAATACTTTTGTAGTCCGCACAAAAGTCCAGCCTGATTTAGCAGTGTAAGGTAATGCGCCAGTGTTGTCGTGTTTCCAGCATCGGTTAGCTGCCCTAGCATTTTGTTGTAAGAGAGTATCTGGGAGGAATAGTAACTTCCTATGTCAAACAGCTGTCTGAGCAATGCGGGTTTTGTTATCTGAGTGAGCATGAGAATGTCTTTTGCAACGCTTGCTTCTATAATTGATTCCCTAATGTACGACTTCCACCGCTCTTCATCACTTGTAAAGTCCGCCGCGCCTGGGTAACCGCCAAAGTAGATATACTGCTCCAACGAAACTCCAAAGGCTTCCTGCATTTCCTTAAATGACCAGTGGGGAACATGAATAAGCTCAAATCGTCCTGCAAGAGATTCTGTAAGGCCTTTTTCAAGTAGTAGCCGTGACGAACCACATAGTGCCAGTTTTATGTTCGTTCCGTTTCTAGTGTCTTCATCCCACAGTTTTTTTACAGTCTCGCTCCAGTTTGGGATTTTCTGTACTTCGTCAATGCAGAGGATGAATTCGCCTGATGATTGAACCCTTGTTCGTGCTGTGTTCCATAACTGCTCAATCCACGAGGTCGTTATCTGGGTGCCATCTGCGCTTTCGGAGCTGTGTGGGATGTCGATGTTCTTAAAAAACTGCCGTATAATCGTGCTTTTTCCAACTTGCCGGCTTCCTGCGAGCACCTGTATGAAGTGGCGTTTTTCATTCATGCGCTTGGCGAAAATTTCAAACTGAGGTCGTATCATTGTTTCCCCCGTATTTTGCTCAGTATATTGAGTATTTTTACTTAGTATACTGAGTATTTTTGCACAGTACATTGAGTATGTCAAGTTGTTTTTCCACATCCGAAAAAATTCTCCAATGCTATAGCATTGGAGTGGTTGACACAACCACTCCAAACGCGAACCATTGCTAACGCTCGGTTCGCGTTTGGCAGATTTTTCTAAGGAGGGCAGCTATGAAAAGTTGCAAAAAGTTTGGTCTGGCGGCAATCGCCTTGGTGTTGGGAGCACTTCTGTGCATGAGCCTAACGGGATGTCCCACTGCTAACACTGCAAGTACTGAGACTGCTGAGTCAAAGCCATATGTAGGAATCTACACGGCTGAAAGCGGTGAAACTCTCGTACTGAATGGTGACGGCACTTCTACAGTGAATCAAGGCGGTCTTGCAAGCCTTAGTGGCACTGGTACCTACACTGTTAGCGGAAGTACTGCAACACTAACTTATACCGAGGGTGATATTAATGATACGATTACTGCAGAAACAACAGACAACTGGGCTACATTTACCGCTAACTCAACATTGGGCATGACTAATGTAAAGTTTACCAAGCTGTAAGTTTTAACTTAAAACACTGTGTTCCCTCTGCACTTATGCAGGGGGATTTTTTTCCTTATCGAGCACAAGCATTTTCCAGTATGTCTATAAGTTCTGCATAGTCTTTTTGAATTTCTTTTGCGTTGCTTAACAAAAGATGTTCTAGTTCTGTATGGAAGAGTCTGTCTTTTGCACTTACCGGCATGTACTGTATGTCGTTTTGCGTGTAGTAATGTTCTATACATCCACGGGGTAAGATAAAGACATCTGCTGCAGCGGTTGCCGCAAGAATTATTGCAAACAAATTTTTTATAGCGCTTAGACTTTGCGCACTTTGTTCAGTAAGAACACTTGCAAGTTTTTTATCTAATTGCATAACTCCTTGTAGTGTTACCGTCTTAAATGTGTCTATGTTTTCTGCGTTGTCATGTTTTAAATCAAGTGCTGTTAGTTTTTCGATAAGAAGACTTAGTGCATTTGGAATTTTTTGTTTGTGTTTTGATTCAGCATAATTGCATAACTCTCTGCCCACAACTGCAAGATACTGTTCTAAGCGCACAATCAATTTTTCAAGTGAAAGATGTTTTGAAAGTTCTTTTACTGTAAAAACTGTTTTTAAAAACTTTTCTTGTTTGGGAAGTTGCCGTTCAAGCCACACTGCTGTTCGTTCGTCTGCACAAAACACATCGCGCAGTTTACCACTAAAGAGCGAATCTAAGTCGGTAATAATTCGGCTATTGGTTCCTAAAAGAGCACATACTTTACAGAAGACACCCAGTTCATCTTTTCCGCCAACATCAATAATTCCTGTTCCTGCAATACCTCTGTCTGTATGCACATACGGAAGCAAATTGGTAAACAGTTGTTGATCTGTGTATCCTTCAACAAAGACTTGATTATCTGAAAAGAAAAATTGTTTGTGATAGGTATTGAAGCGGGGTAAAAATCGGCGTAACAATTCTTCATCGCGATTATCTAAAACATCAATGTGAGTTGGTTCACGATTCGTATGACAAACAATTACTCCCTTCATTTCTTCTGGAAATCTTACATCAATAAAAAAAGGAGAATGTGTTATTAAAAAATACATACGCTTGGGGTGGCGTTTAGAAACACGACGCAACTCTTCTGCAAAAAAATGTTGGAATTGTGGATGCAGATGCAGTTCGGGTTCATCAAAAACAATGCAAGTGTTTCCTGTATTTGCGTAGAGAACAACAAGCAGAGTAATTATTTCGCGTAGACCATGACATTCAACTTCTTGCAGATTGTATTCAACATTCCACGCACGATTTATAACAACAGGAATAAGAGAGTGTTCGTGTTCTTTAAAGACAATAGATTTTCCAAACATGCTCGAAAGCACAGATTGAACTTTATTACGAACTTCTTCATTTGTGCGCAAAATGCTAACTGTTTCTTCTTCTGAAGAAACACTATCTCGTTCTGCTTTAAGAAATTTAACTGAATATCCTGCTTTACCAAACTGTTGGGCAATTGACTGTGCAAGCAAAGTCTTTCCAGAACCGTTTGGTCCAACAATTAAGTTGATGTGAGTCCAAGTATCTTTTTTGAACACAGCCTTTCCCCACAGAAAAGGCAGTTTTACTTTTGTTGGAAGATAAACCACGCTTTTAGTATACGGCAGAATGGAGTATTTGTCACGCTTAAAAATTGTTGTCGTAGAAGTAAAACTGTGTTATACTTTTTGCATGACTTGTTTTGTAAAAAAAGTGCTTGCACTGACTCTTGTTTGTGTAGGTTTTATTCAGACGGTAACAGCCGTAGAAGTTGATGAGCCAGAATTGCAGAGTGCTGGTTCACTTGGTGACTCAATTGAATTTGAAAATTACGGTGGCCCGTATGCGGTTATAGAAACAGCAGAAGCTATTACAGGAATAGGAACTGCTTTGGGTCAAGAAGTTGCACTCAGTTTGGAAACACCTATTACTGTTCAGCCTGGAGCAAAGTATTCACTTATTCATGCAATTGATCTTTCTACACAAGAAAAACTTGATGCCGATATTCTTTTATTGAATGAAAACGCACAGGTTGATCACATTAAAAACTTACGCCGCATTATAGCCGGATACTTAGCAGCTGCTTATGGTTACGAAAAATCAGACGCAGAAACAATTGCAGTTTTTGTTACGCTGTACAATGCTGTGTATCGTGGACAGATGTCAGTTTTTGAAGAACGCTATAAGCCAACAGTTACTCAATATCTTACACCAGAAAAAGTTGGTTTAAGTACAAACTGGCAAGAGTGGCCGGGTAACACTCAGATTGTTATTCCTCTTAGTGATATTAGCGCAGGTCTTTCTGTTGTAGATACGAGTGTTATTAGTGATGAAAATGTAATTGAAGCTTTGCGTAACGATACCGACAAAGGTGTTGAAGTTCGCGAAGAACTTGCAGAAATAAAAGAAAGAGAAGCAGTTTCTGCAACTGAACGTGCACAAGAAGCACAAAAGCAAGCAGCAGTAGAGCGTCAGGCAGGAAACACAGCAGCAGCACAACAGTCAGCTGCAGTCGCAACTGCTCAACAGCAAATGGCAGACCGCAAGACTACAGAGACACGCACAGAACGCCAGCAGATTGAACAAGACAAGGCAGAAGTTGCGGCAATAGACACAACTCAGTATGTTACCGGATTGTTTGGAGCAAATTCGGGAAACGGTTTGTATCGTTTGCTTACACTCAATGGAACAAATGGAGCAATTGTTAAAAAATCTCCTGTAACGCAGATTCACCGAACCGCTGTGTATGTTGTTTCTAACATTTCTCTAGATAACGGTGACGGAACCAGTACAACTTACGATGATTTGTATATGGCTGTATGCGGAATTGATGACGGTCATTCGGCAGTACGCTTGTGTCTTATTGATGCAGAGGCACTTGAAATGCAACTGCAAAGTTCAGAAGTTTTGGCAGACACAACAGATTTAGTTCAGTATGGTGATTTTTACTATGTCATTATCCGCGAAGGTGAAAGTTATTTTGTAGGCATGTACGATAAATATCTTGCATTAAGAGGACGCAGCTCTATAGAAGTAAAGCCCACCTCTCCCATCAATATAACAGGTGGTGGACTTTTAGTAACTGCTCCTAACGGAAAACCATGTCTGTTAAGCGCAAGCGATTTGTCTGAAATTTGGTAAGTTATTTTGTGTGGAAGGTAATAGCACCGTCCCAACTTTCAGGCGGATTTTTTATAAACTCTTCGCAGCGTTCCAACATAAGTTTTGAAGCTTTGTCGTTGGGGCATGCTGCAAGAGATTTTTCAAAGTATTCTTTTGCAAGATTAAAGACACCTTGTTTATACAAATCTAAACCTTTAGAATAGCAGTCACGATATTCTATACTGAACTCTTCCTGATTGCGGTCAACAGCATAGATAGGAACACCTTTTGTTTTACCCTTAACTTTAACATCATCAAGATAACGGAAAATAAAATCTGCACCCTTAATGTCGTTTTTAACATCTTCACTAACCAACAGTTGAACACCGTATGTTTTAGTAAGACCTTCAAGACGAGAAGCAAGGTTTACACTGTCACCAATAACAGTATAGTCTGTTTTATCTGCTGAACCAATTGAACCGACGGTTACATCTCCGTAGTGAATTCCAATTCCAATGTTAAACTGCATTCCTTCTGGCATAACTAAATCTTCAAGGGGAACAGAAGGCAGTGCCTGGCGCATTTCGTAAGCAGCAGCAACAGCACGGCGAGCATTATCTTCGTAACTGACAGGAGCACCAAACAAAGCCATAATGGCATCTCCAATAAACTTGTCTATAGTGCCACCGTGTTTTTTGATAATGTTAACCATTATAGTAAAGTAGCGGTTTAAGAAAGCAACGATTGTTTCTGGTTTGTTCAATTCACTTATGCTTGTGAACGAGCGAATGTCACTGAACAAAATAGCAATAACACGTTTTTCACCAGATGCAACAGTGTCTGAAGTATCTGCTTCGTCAACAAGTTGGTCAATAATTTGTTCGGGAACAAAACGACTGAAAGCTTTACGAACGCGTTTTTCAAACTGATTTTTCTTTTTCATCAGTATTGCGTTCTCTAAAATAAGTGAACACTGGTTTGCGCAGTACTTAACTAAATCGAGCTGACGGGCAGTGAAGTTTCCTTCTTTTACAATGCTGAGCATACCGATGTTTTCTTTAAGTTCAGAAGTAAGACC
>ODAI014741666.1_pt1 | contig 19647 bp, 16 predicted proteins | sample 1539321 | NCBI WGS metagenome assembly ODAI01 (sample SAMN02144231, study PRJEB22623) | gut metagenome | biome: sheep rumen | host: Ovis aries | place: New Zealand
GAGCAATGATGTTGTGTGTGGGAGCAATTAGTGATTTTGGTGGAGCGGCTCTTATTTTTCCTTGGGATGCTACTAATTTTCGTGGAGAGGCCCCTGGCGGAAACCAGTGGCCTCTCCACAAATGGATTTATTGTAGAAATGAGGTAAAAACACACATTTTGGTGACGCATCGCCGAAGTCAGGAAGACCGATAAAGCAGGATGCATCAACGACTACGGCAGCTACCGTGCCGGCTACGTCACGCTGACGGTTCCTGCCGTCACCGAGAAGAAGGAACTGTATGCCGGTGCCGTGATGGCTATTTATGACTCCTTCTTGCTAACCCCGGCGGCATGTCGCCCCTGATCATGGGCTACCCCGTGGAGCTGCCGGAGGGCGTGACGGCCTGGTGGGCACGTGGACTGTCTGACGGCAATCTCAACGGCTCACTCGAAGTTCCTTACGTTAGAAGCCAAAACACAGAGGAGGCTTTATCGCCGACCTTTTACTTCGATTAAGTATCTGAAAAAAGTCATACAATAAATAGTATCAGGAAGACATGCCACACACTACTTCGCGGCAGGGTGGCCTAAGAAAAAAAGAACGAAATGTTTGGCTGTTTCGGAAGAAATGCTTACTTTTGCAGGAATGAAGACAAGCCATACGATGAGACCACTGATACTGATATCAAACGACGACGGCTACCAAGCCAAGGGCATCAACAGTCTGACAGACATGGTGAGAGACATGGGCGACGTGCTGGTGTGCGCCCCCGACGGCCCGCGCAGCGGACAGTCGCTGGCATTTTCGGCCACCATACCGCTGACGCTGACCCTTCAGCGAAAAGAGGAGGGAGTGGAGGTATGGTCGTGCAACGGCACGCCCGTAGATTGTGTGAAGATGGCGCTGGCCGAGCTGTGCCCGCGCAAGCCCGACATGGTGATAGGCGGCATCAACCACGGCGACAATGCCTCGGTGAACACCCACTACAGCGGCACGATGGGAGTGACGATGGAGGGCTGCATGAAGCATATCGCCTCGGTGGCCTTCTCGCTGTGCGACTACCGGGCAGATGCCGACTTCGAGCCGTTGCGCCCCTTTATCCGCCAAGTGACCGGTCGCGTGCTGCGCGAAGGGCTGCCCGAGGGTGTCTGCCTGAACGTGAACTTCCCCAAGGCCGCCGAGTTCAAGGGAGTCAGGGTGTGCCGCATGTCGCGCGGCTCCTGGGGTCGTGAGGTGACCCGCTGCCACCATCCACGGGGCTATGACTACTGGTGGATGGTGGGTCAGTATGTGAACGACGAGCCAGAGGCTACCGATACCGACCGATGGGCACTGGACCACGGCTACGTGTCGGTGACACCTGAGCATGTGGACGTGACGGCCTACGATGCCATGGATTTCCTGCGCAGCTGGAACCTGTAGCCCCCAACAGCCCCAGTCACAAGCGCCAAAGTAATCATAAACTTCAAACATCAAACTTCAAACATCAAACTCCATGCGATATTATCTGATAGCCGGTGAAGCCAGTGGCGACCTGCATGCCTCACGGCTGATGCGGGCCCTGAAGCAGCGCGACCCGCAGGCCACGTTCCGATACTTCGGCGGCGACCTGATGGCGGCCGAGGGCGGTACGCTGGTGAAGCACTACCGCGAACTGGCCTATATGGGCTTCATCCCCGTATTGCTGCACCTGCCCACCATTCTTCGCAACATGCGCCGGTGCAAGCAGGACATCCGGCAGTGGCAGCCCGACGTGGTGATACTGATAGACTATCCCGGCTTCAACCTCAGCATCGCCAAGTATGTCCATGCCTTACGCCAGGACGAGTCGCTCCAACATACCGCGCCCAAGGTCTATTACTACATCTCGCCGAAGATATGGGCATGGAAGGAGTATCGCATCAAGAACATCCGGCGCGACATCGACGAGCTGTTCAGCATACTGCCCTTCGAGGCGGACTTCTTCGAGGGCAAGCACCACTACCCCATCCACTATGTGGGCAACCCCACGGCACAGGAGGTACGCGAATGGATGACGAAAAACGGGAACGTGGAACGGAGAAAGGTCATCGCACTGCTGGCCGGCTCGCGCAAGCAGGAAATCAAGGACAACCTGCCGGCCATGATCGCTGCCACGCGCCATCTGGCCGAAGACTACGAACTGGTGCTGGCCGGCGCGCCGTCCATCGAGCCGTCGTACTACGAACAGTTCCTGCAGGGCAGCACCGTCAGACTCGTTGTCAACCAGACCTACCCGCTGCTGGCACAAGCCACGGCGGCACTGGTGACCAGCGGCACAGCGACCCTGGAGACCTGCATGTTCGGCGTGCCGCAGGTGGTATGCTACGAGACGCCGGTGCCGACGCTGACAGCCTTTCTGCGCCGCCACCTGCTGAAGGTGAAGTACGTCTCGCTGGTCAACCTGATAGCCGACCACGAGGTGGTCAGGGAACTGGTGGCCGATACGTTCAGCGTAGAAAACATACGCCGCGAACTGGAGCAAATACTACCCGGTGGCAGCGGGCGCCAGCAGATGCTCAGCGACTATGAACAGGTGTATCGCCGACTGGGCAACAGCCATGCCGCTGACGAAGCGGCACGAATCATGGTAGAATTACTTCATAGCGCGACAGGTGACTCATGAACACCGCCTCGTGGGCCTCTTGCTGGCAGATGCGGGCATCTTCAGCCTTGATGTTCTCGGGATGGTATCGGTTGCCGTCGATGTTGCGCCCCGTAATACTCTCACACCACACGCAGGCTGCCGTATAGCGCCCTAAGGTATAAGACAGATGGTGGCCGTCGCGGTTCATCACCTCTCCCTTACGGTAGCGCATCAGCCGGATGGCCGTGCCGCAAGGTATAACGTGGCTGATGTTCGCCTTGGGCACCTCGTTGCGCACACAGTCGCGAATGCTGTTGAACATACGCTGCTGGTCGCTGCCGTAGATTTCGAAATTGGCGTTCTTGTAGTGCTTGGCGTAGGCCCACGTCATGTGCCACCAGATGTCCACCTTGGGATTGGTGGCCAAGAGCTTAACAGACCGCTGCAGGGTTGGCAGATTCTTATACGTATCGGGCAGTCCCGACAGCACACTGGCCTGCTGCAGGGTGATGATGTCCCACGGCTCGTCGAGGATGATGCGCTGCAGACTAACCCCTTTTTCTTCGGTTTTCACGCCGCCCACCACCTTCCGATAGGCATAGCGCTTCACGGTGTTGTTGAGGTAGAACAGGTGCATGTCGATGGTACATGCCGGGATATAGGCATTGCCGATGACCAGCGAGTCGCCCTGTGCCTCGGCCAGCTGATAGAGGTACTGCTCCACGGCATCTTCGGAAAAACTGTTGCCGATGGCCAGCACCTTGAGGAGGCGGGCATGCGACGACAGGCATCCCAAAAGGATGAATAATAAAAGAATCGAAATCTTTCTCATGTCTAAGACGGAACTCCTTTCTTCTTTGTTCGACCAAACTCCTTCCCTTTACGCCTTACTCCTTGACAGCCTGCTGGCGGCGGGCCGCCTTGCGCAGCTTGCGCACGGCCAGGTCGCGTATCTGGCGGACACGCTCGCGCTTCAGCCCCATCACCTCGCCTATCTCGGCCATGGTCTGGCGCTCGTAGCCGTTGCCGTAGTAGAGGTTGACCACCCGCTGCTCGCGCTCGTTCAGCACACCGACGACTCGCAGCAGGTCTTCCGTCAGCGTGTTCTCTTCCAACAGGGCATCGGCCTGGGGCGCGCTGCCGTCTTCCAGCACATTGAGCAGCGTATAGTTGTTACGACTGCCCCGGGGCAGCGACTCGTCGGTAGAACGGGTGTCGGCATCGGTGGCCAACCGGCGGATGGCATCCTCGATGCTGCGGCGGATATAGGGTGCGGCAAAGGTGACGAAGGGCTTTCCGCGCGACGGGTCGTACTTGTCGGCAGCCTTGATGATGCCGATAGTGCCCTCGCTCACCAGGTCGTCGGTGCTCAGGATGTCGCTCTGATACTGTCGGGCCAGCGTGACCACATAGCCCATATTGTCATTGATTAATTTCTCGCGTTCTGTTGTCATACTCTTTCTAACTCTATCGATGAAACATAAACCATGAACAATCTCACTTGTTGTATTTCAGCAACAGCCCCTTCACCAGTTTGCCATACTCCTTGACGACCCCGTCGGGCCAAGGACCGGTAGCTGTGGCACGGGGCAGCAGCATGGAGCAGCTCTCGTTCTTGTCGCTGATGCTCCAGCACACCCAGCTGACTCCCAGCCGCTCGCACAGCTGAATCCACTGCTCTTCGCTCACAGGGTCTATACGTCCGTCGCCCGAAGCCTCGGTGGCACCGCTCTCGGAGATGAAGACGGGAATGCCCTTCTTCACGGCCTCCTCCATACGCTGGCGCAGGTAGTCGCCATGCGTGGCGGCGTAGAAGTGGACGGTGTACATGATATTGGCAAAGCCGGTCAGCGGACTGTCGGCCACCAGATGGATGTCCTGGTCCCAGTGCGGACAGCCCACCAGCACGATGTTGTCGGGGTCGTACTTGCGTATCTCGCCAATCACCTCGGCGGCATACTGCTTCAGGCTGGCCCAGCTGTCTTCCACGGGCTCGTTGTATATCTCATAGATGACATGGGGGTGCTTGCCGTACTTACGGGCCATCTGGCCGAAGAACTGCTTGGCCTCCTCGGTCTTCATCTCATGGGAATGCCAGTCGATGATGACATAGACGTTCTGCTTGATGGCGGCCTCGATGACGGGGGTCATACACTGCATGGCGAACGACGGGTTCTCCAGATAGTTGTCCTCAATCATGATGCCCATGGCGGCACGTACCACCGAGGCATGCCAGTCTTGCTTCAGCGTCTGCACGGCTTTCTTGTTATAGAACCGGGGCCACAGGTTGTGCCATCCGAAGCTGACACCGCGCAGAATGACGGGCTGCCCGTGCTGGTCGCACAACTGGCTGCCCTTTACCTGCAACTGTCCCCATTTCTTCACCGGGTCTTGGGCGTGCGCATAGCAGACTGTCACGCACAACAGGATCATAGTCAATAGCTTTTTCATATCTTTTCTTTTTTATAGGTCATAGTTCAAAAGTCAAAGGTCAAAGGTCATAAGTCAAAGGTCATAAGTCATAAGTTATATGTCATAAGTCACATGTCCAAGTAATCATAAACTTCAAACATCAAACTTCAAACTTCAAATGTCAAACTTCAAACATCAGAACAGCGACAGGGTGTACAGATAGACCACTGCGGCGGGAATGGCCAACAGCGACGAGTCGAAACGGTCGAGCATGCCCCCATGCCCGGGCAGAATGCTGCCGCTGTCTTTCACGCCGAGCGTACGCTTGAACAGGCTCTCCACCAGGTCGCCCCACGTGCCGAAGACCACCACCACCAGTCCTAAGCCAAGCCATTGCCACTCGTTGAGCATGCCCTCGTCCACATAGCTGGCACCGTATGCAGCGGCCAGCACGAAGACGGCCCCGCCGATGCTGCCTTCCCACGACTTGCCGGGAGAGATGCGTGGGAACAGCTTGTGGCGCCCCAACAGCGAGCCGACACAGTAGGCCCCGGTGTCGTTGACCCACAGGAACACGAATACCGACAGCGGCAGGAGCGTGTTGAACACCACCAGCCCTCCCGTCGTGGCATTGAACGCCAACACGTTGAGCAGCGAGAAAGGCAGGGCAATATACATCTGCGACAGCATCGTGTAGGCCCAGTTGTTGATGGGGTCGGTCTGCTTGGCATAAAGCTCGGCCACCAACAGGTAGATGATGGTGACAAGATAGGGAATGAACACCACCGACTTGGCTGCTCCGCCATAGAGGTCGCTGCAGAAATAAGTCATGGCGAAGAAGAAATAGACTCCCGCCACGGTACAGATAAAGCGGTTGACGGCAACGCCGGGCCGGTCGTTCACCAGTCCGCAGAACTCCCAGATGGTCAGTCCGGTAACGATGCTGAACAGCAGCACCATCGCCTCCGGGCGCAGAAACGAGGCCACAATGGCGGCGACAAAGATGATGCCGGTAATGGTGCGAGCAATAAGGTTCTTCATAGCATAATTAATTTTTAGGGGTTGAGGTGGTTGGTTTTTCCGAATTGGCGGAATTATTGTTATTGTCGGAGTTTTCAGAATAATCGGAGTTTTCAGAATGATCGGAGTTTTCGGAATGATTGGAGTTTTCGGAATGATCTGAGTTTTCAGAATCCCCCTGCTCCTTCTGCTCATTGAACGGCAGACCTAACTCCTTGGCCCGGCGCTCGGCCATGGCCTCGGCGTCGGCACGCATCTGGGCTTCCAACAGTTCCTCAGCACGGCTCTGCCAGGGACGCTTGCCGAAGATTTTCTCCACGTCTTCAGCGAAGATGACCTCACGATCTACCAGCAACTGCGCTAACTGGGCATGCCCGTCTTTGTGCTCGGTCAGTATCTTCTTGGCACGCTCGTACTGCTCGTTGATCATGCGCTGCACTTCTTCGTCAACAATGCGTGCCGTGGTCTCCGAATAGGGCTTCTGGAACGAGTATTCCTGGTTGTTGTAATAGTTCACGTTGGGCAGCCGCTCGCTCATGCCGGCGTAGGCCACCATGGCGTAGGCCTGCTGCGTGGTACGCTCCAGGTCGTTCATGGCCCCGGTGGAGATATGCCCTATGAACAGCTGCTCGGCGGCACGTCCGCCCAGCAGCGAGCACATCTCGTCGAGCATGGCTTCCTTGGTCTGCAGCACGCGCTCTTCGGGCAAGTACCAGGCAGCGCCGAGGGCACGTCCGCGAGGCACGATGCTGACCTTCACCAGCGGGTTGGCAAACTCGGTGAACCACGAGATGGTGGCATGGCCGGCCTCGTGGATGGCTATCGAGCGTTTCTCCTGCTCGGTCATCACCTTGGTCTTCTTCTCCAGTCCGCCAATGATGCGGTCCACGGCATCGAGGAAGTCCTGCTTGCCCACTTTCTCACGGTTATGGCGGGCAGCTATCAGCGCGGCCTCGTTGCACACATTGGCAATATCGGCACCCGAGAAACCAGGCGTCTGGCGGGCCAGGAAATCCACATCAAGGTTCTCGTCCAGTTTCAGGGGCTTCAGGTGTACGTTGAACACCTCGCGGCGCTCGTTCAGGTCGGGCAGATCGACGTGTATCTGGCGGTCGAAACGTCCGGCGCGCATCAGTGCCGAGTCGAGCATGTCGGCGCGGTTGGTGGCAGCCAGCGTGATGATGCCGCTGTTGGTGCCGAAGCCGTCCATCTCCGTCAGCAGGGCGTTCAGCGTGTTCTCACGCTCGTCGTTGCCGCCCATGGCGGGGTTCTTGCTGCGGGCACGCCCCACGGCGTCTATCTCGTCAATGAAGATGATGCACGGGGCCTTGCTCTTGGCCTTTTCAAAAAGGTCGCGCACACGCGAGGCTCCCACGCCGACGAACATCTCGACGAAGTCGCTGCCTGACATCGAGAAGAACGGCACACCGGCCTCGCCGGCCACGGCCTTGGCCAGCAGCGTCTTGCCGGTTCCCGGAGGGCCTACCAGCAGGGCTCCCTTGGGAATCTTGCCGCCCAGGTCGGTATATTTCTGCGGGTTTTTCAGGAAATCTACTATCTCTTGCATCTCCTGCTTGGCGCCGGCCTGTCCGGCCACGTCTTTGAACGTGATGCCCAGCTCGCCGCCTTTCTCGTACATCTGTGCCTTCGACTTGCCGACGCTGAAGATGTTGCCGGGCCCCATCATGCCGGCACCGCCACCGCCCATGCGGCGCATGATGAACATCCACACGAAGATGATGCCGCCGAAGAACAGGATGTTCATCAGCAGCGAACTGAAGAAGTCGTTGTCTTTCGTGTTGTCGTAGGCAAACTTGCCGGAGAATTTCTCCTGCTCGCGGGCCTGATTGACAAACTGCTCCACCTGATCGACGGAGCCGATGTCCACCGTCACGCTGGGGTTCTTGCCGGTCTGCTGCACGCCCTGGTGGAACACATCGCGGATATGTTCCGGCTTGACGTACATCTGCAGCGTGTTGCTATGCTTGTTGACCACTATCTCGTCGGCATAACCCTTCATCACCATCGCCTTGAAGTCGGAATAGCTGGCGCGGGTCTGCACACTCGACTTCTCGTTGCCCTGCGTGAGGTAGAGCGCAATGATAGAGATGATGACCAGCCCGTAAATCCAGTTCATGTTGAATCGGGGCATGTTCATCTGCGGCTTGTTATCGTTCGATTGTACGTTATTCACTGTTGTCTATATTATAATAAGGTATATAATCGTCTTTATATATATTTAGGTGTAATAGTATCCCCCCGTCAGTCCAAGTTCGGAATATGGGTCAGCGCGGCATCGTCCCACAGATGCTCCAGGTCGTAATAGCTGCGCACGTCGGGCAAGAAGATATGCACCAGCACGTCGCCATAGTCCATGGCCACCCACTGCGCATTCTCCAGGCCTGCCACTCGCGTCGGCTTCTCGCCCAGCTCCTTGCGGGCAAAGTCGCCTACCGACTCGGTGATGGCTTCCACCTGAGCAGGCGACGAGCCTTGACAGATAACGAAATAATTACAGATGCTGCCGTCAATGCCCTGCAAGTCGGCCACAACGATGTCGGCACCTTTCTTCTCCTGTATTCCTTTGGTAATTGTGTTTACTAATTGTGATGTATGTTCCATTTATTAATTTTTGAGCCTTTATTGCATGCAAAGTTACATGATATTCTTGATAAAAAGGCTTAGAATGCATTTTTTTTGCGCTTTTTAATAAAAAAATCCAATTTTTCTTTGGTAATTCAGAAAAAAGACGTACCTTTGCACCCGCAAATGAGCGATGAGACGCTCACAACAAGCAAGAAGCAACAAACATTGGGGTATGGTGTAATGGTAACACTGCAGATTCTGGTCCTGCCTTTCCTGGTTCGAATCCGGGTACCCCAACAAAGAGATTTCCCAGTCACGCCAAGCGGCTGGGAATTTTGTTTTCTGGCCTTTCCACGAAAATCAAATGATTATCCGCAATTATCCGATAGCGCCCCAAAGGGGCTATGAGCAGCCAGCCCAAGGCATCGCCCTGGGTAATAGACGGTGTGGCCCCACGATTTAGGTGCCGTAGGTGTTGTAGGTGTTGGGGCTTTTTTTGATATTCCTATTATATATATACATGCGCGTAAGCGCGGACAAGAGAGAGCGGGGGCCGGCATGCCACATACGGCCCCCGCCGACGGCATCGGGAGACGTCGCGGCGGTGCATCTTGTGTAAAAAGGAAAACTTTTAGCGTTTTTTATAGAGAAAAGTTATCCGAAAGAGGAAACTTCTTCGTACCTTTGCACGAAATTGTGAAGAGTAAAAAGATGGAAACAGCGAAAACATACACTTACGACGAGGCCTTTGCAGCCTCCTTAGCCTATTTCGGCGGCGACGAGCTGGCCGCCCGCGTGTGGGTAAACAAGTATGCGATGAAAGACTCGTTAGGCAATATCTACGAGCAGTCGCCCGAGCAGATGCACTGGCGTATAGCCAACGAGATAGCCCGCATCGAGCAGAAATACGCCAATCCGCTGTCGGCGCAGCAGATTTTCGAGTTGCTCGACCACTTCCGTTACATCATCCCTGCCGGCAGTCCGATGACCGGCATCGGCAACAACCACCAGATAGCCTCGCTGTCGAACTGTTTCGTCATCGGGCTCGACGGCGATGCCGACTCCTACGGTGCCATCCTGCGCATCGACGAGGAGCAGGTGCAGCTGATGAAGCGGCGCGGCGGCGTAGGCCACGACCTGAGCCACATCCGTCCGAAGGGGCAGCCCGTCAACAACTCGGCGCTGACATCGACGGGCCTGGTGCCTTTCATGGAGCGATATAGCAATAGTACGCGCGAGGTGGCCCAGGACGGGCGCCGCGGCGCGCTGATGCTCAGCGTGAGCATCCGCCACCCGGAGGCCGAGGCCTTCATCGACGCCAAGATGACGGAAGGCAAGGTGACCGGAGCCAACGTGTCGGTGAAGATAGACGACGACTTCATGCGTTGCGCCACCGAGGACCGGCCCTACGAGCAGCGCTTCCCCATCGACAGCAGCGTGCCGGCCGTGGTCAGCCGGCAGATTTCTGCCAAGACGCTGTGGGAGAAGATAGTGCATAACGCCTGGAAGAGTGCCGAACCCGGTGTGCTCTTCTGGGACACCATTCTGCGCGAGAGCATTCCCGACTGCTATGCCGACCTTGGTTTCCGCACCGTCAGCACCAACCCGTGCGGCGAGATACCCCTCTGCCCCTACGACTCGTGCCGACTGCTGAGCATCAACCTCTATTCCTACGTCAGGAAGCCCTTCACCAAGGAGGCCTACTTCGACTACGAGCTGTTCCGCCGGCATGTGCAGATGGCGCAGCGGCTGATGGACGACATCGTTGACCTGGAACTGGAGAAGATAGAGCTGATCATGCAGAAGATAGCCAGCGACCCGCAGTCTGACGAGGTGAAGGGCGCCGAGCAGCACCTGTGGGAGAAAATCATGGCCAAGAGTTCGAAGGGCCGCCGCACCGGCGTGGGCATTACCGCCGAGGGCGACATGATAGCCGCCATGGGGCTGCGCTATGGCACCCAGGAGGCTACCGACTTCAGCGTAGAGGTACACAAGACGCTGGCACTGAGTGCCTATCGCTCCAGTGTCGAGATGGCCCGCGAGCGTGGCGCCTTTGCCATTTACGACGCACAGCGCGAAGCCGCCAACCCCTTCGTACAGCGACTGAAGCAGGCCGACCCGCAGCTGTATGCCGACATGGCGCAGTACGGGCGCCGCAACATTGCCTGCCTGACCATCGCCCCCACGGGCACCACATCGCTGATGACGCAGACCACGAGCGGCATCGAGCCCGTGTTCCTGCCCGTCTATAAGCGCCGCCGCAAGGTGAACCCCAACGACACCAACGTGCATGTGGACTATGTCGATGAGGTAGGCGACTCGTTCGAGGAGTACATTGTCTATCACCCGAAGTTCATGGAATGGATGAAGGTAAACGGGCTCGACACCACCAAGCACTACAGTCAGGAAGAGATAGACAGCCTGGTGGCCCGCTCGCCTTATTATAAAGCCACCGCCAACGATGTCGATTGGCTCATGAAGGTGCGCATGCAGGGAGCCATCCAGAAGTGGGTGGACCACTCCATCAGCGTCACCGTCAACCTGCCCTCCGATGTCGATGAGGCCCTGGTGAACCGCCTCTATGTCGAGGCCTGGCGGTCGGGCTGCAAGGGCTGCACCATCTATCGCGACGGCTCGCGGTCGGGCGTGATGGTCAGCGTGACGAAGAAAGAGAAGAAAGACGACGACACCACGAAGGACAACAACCTGGAGCAGAAGGCCGATGCCCCCTGCAAGCACCCCGAGGTGACCGAGGTACGGCCCCGGGAGCTGGAGTGCGACGTGGTGCGGTTCCAGAACAACAAAGACAAGTGGGTGGCCTTTGTGGGTTTGCTCGACGGCTATCCCTACGAGATCTTCACCGGCTTGCAGGACGACGAAGAGGGCATTGTGCTGCCCAAGACGGTGACGAAGGGAAAGATTATCAAGCAGGTGAACGAAGACGGCACGAAGCGCTACGACTTCCAGTTTGAGAACAAGCGCGGCTACAAGACCACGGTGGAGGGCCTGTCTGAGAAGTTCAACCCTGAATACTGGAACTACGCCAAGCTCATCTCGGGCGTGCTGCGCTACCGCATGCCTATCGACCACGTCATCAAGCTCGTGTCGAGCCTGCAGCTGAAGTCGGAAAGCATCAACACGTGGAAGGTGGGCGTAGAGCGTGCCCTGAAGAAATACATCGTTGACGGCACCGAGGCCAAGGGGCAGAAGTGTCCCAACTGCGGCAGCGAGAGCCTGGTTTACCAGGAGGGCTGTCTGATATGCAAGAACTGCGGCTCCAGCCGTTGCGGATGACGTGTGACGCACCACCGTGCATACCGTCATAAAACAAGGTTAAGCACTTTACACGACAGAGCTTTTTTTTTAGAGTAACGATGAAGATAGAACATTCGTATGTATATATCCGCGAGGCCCGCTTCCACGCGTTCCATGGGGTGCTGCCCCAGGAACGGCAGGTGGGAGCCGACTTCAGCGTGTCGCTGCGTGTGGGCATCGATGTGAGCCAGGCCGTCAGCCACGACATGGTGGAGGTGACCCTCGACTATGCCGAGCTGTACCATGTGGTGAAATTCGAGATGGAGCGGCCCTCCATGCTCCTGGAACATGTGGCAGGGCGCATCGGACAGGCCGTCTTCGACCATTTCCCGCAGGCGGCATCGCTCGACATTTCCGTCACCAAGCTGAACCCGCCCATGGGTGCCGACTGCCAGGGAGCCGGCGTGGAGTTACACTTAATCAACGACAAGCAATGAGGAACAGCCGGATATTGACTCTGTGTGTCACGCTATTCCTTGCCGTTGCCGCGTCGGCAGCAGGCAAGAAGTTCACGCTGGTGGTAGATGCCGGCCACGGAGGCCACGACACCGGCGCGCAAGGAGCCATCTCGAAGGAGAAGGACCTGACGCTGAAGTATGCCCTCGCCTTCGGACAGCTGGTAGAGCGCAACTGCCCCGATGTACACGTCATATATACCCGCAAGACCGACCGCTTCGTAGAGCTGTACAAACGTGCCGAGATAGCCAACAACGCCAAGGCCGACCTGTTTATCTCCGTACACATCAACGCGCTGCCCAAGCGGCACATAGCCCGCGGCTTCCAGACCTACACCCTCGGGCGCAGCAAGCGCACGGGCAAGCAGAACGGCGTGATGGAGAACCTCGAGGTGGCCAAGCGCGAGAACGCCGTCATCTTCCTGGAGAAAGACTACAAGCAAACCTATCAGGGCTACGACCCCAATTCGGCAGAGAGCAACATCATGTTCGAGTTCATTCAGGACAAGAACATGGAGATGAGCGTAGAGCTGGCCAAGTTCATGCAGCGCCGCGTATGCCGTGCCACGGGCCGGCAGGACATGGGTGCCCACCAGGACAACCTTGCCGTGCTGCGCCTCACGTCGATGCCCGGCTGTCTGATAGAGCTGGGCTTCATCTCCACCCGCGACGAGGAGCAGTTCATGAATACCGATGATGCCCGGCGCCGCTATGCACAGGGCATCTACCAGGCATTCATCGACTATAAGAACAAGTACGACAAGAACAGCACCGTGCCCTATCGCATAGAAACGAAGCAGGAGGTGGACATCCCCTCTGTGGTGCCGCAGGACGTGAAGACCGAGAAAGCCGAGAAGGACGCGAAAAAGCGCAAGCGCAAGAAGAGCAAAGTGGCCGAAGAGCTGGCCGAGGCCCGCGAGGGCAAGACGGTAGAAAGCGAGAAGCCCGCCGAGGCTCCCAACACCGACTCTATCACCATGGCGCAGCCCGCCGACACCGTACCGGCCACCCCCGCAAAGACCCCTGCCAAGGAGGCGGAGAAGACGCCTACCAAGGATGCGGCAAAAGCCCCTGCCAAGGATGCGGCAAAGACGCCTGCCAAGGATGCGGCAGCTGCTGCCGCTCCGACTTCCGCCCCCGTCTTCAAGGTACAGATACTCACCTCGTCAGTAAAGCTGAAGCCCACCGACAAGCAACTGAAGGGGCACCGCGATGCCGACTGCTATCAGGAAGGCGGTCTGTTTAAATATACGGTGGGCTCGTCTGCCGACTACAACGAGATCTACCGTCTGCGCAAGACGCTGACGGGCGACTTTCCGCAGGCCTTCATCATCGCCTTCCGCGACGGTGTGAAAATGGACGTGCGTGAGGCCATACAGGAATTTAAGAGAAATAAAAAATAAAATTAAACAAAACGACAACAACAATATGAAGTTCTTTACCAAGGAAGTTAAGATAGCACTGGTGGCCATCGTGGGCATCGTGGTGCTGTTCTATGGCCTGCAGTTCCTGAAGGGACTCGACCTCTTTTCCAGCGACGATGCCTACTATGTGGCTTTCGACGATGTCAGCGGCCTGTCGCCATCGGCACCCGTCTATGCCAACGGCTACCGCGTGGGCGTGGTCAAGGAGATTGTATATGACTATCAGCCCGGCGGCAAGATTATCGCCGTCGTGGGCCTGGACAAACAGCTGCGCATGCCCGTCGGCTCGCATGCCGTCATCGACAGCGACCTGCTGGGCAATATCAAGATCAACCTCGTACTCGACGGCGACCCCCTCCACCTGATCGGCAAGGGCGACACTATTCCCGGCGGCGCACAGCAGGGGCTGATGGGCAAGGTAGGCGAAATGATGCCTGCCGTAGAGCGCATTGTGCCCAAGCTCGACTCCATCATGACCAGCCTGAACCTGCTGCTGGCCGACCCCGCCCTGCGCAACGTGCTGCACAACGTCGAGGGCATGACGGGCAATCTCAATGCCACCAGCGTAGAGCTGCGCGCGCTGTCGGCCCGCCTCAACCGCGACGTGCCGGGCCTGATGACCAAGGCCGACGGCGTGCTCACCAACACCGAGCAGCTCACGGCCCATCTGTCGGCGGTCGATGTGGCTGCCACCATGGCGAAGGTGAACCAGACGCTGGCCAACGTCGAGCAGATGACGCAGCGCCTCAACAGCAACGAGGGCACGCTGGGGCTGCTCATGCGCGACCCCACCCTCTACCAGAATCTGAACAACACCGTGGCTGCTGCCGACTCGCTGCTCATCGACCTGAAGGCACACCCGAAGCGCTACGTGCATTTCTCGGTATTCGGCAAGAAAGACAAATGACGGCAAGGGAGGCAATTTTTAAATTGTCTAAATAACACTACCGCTGTCTTTTTCTTCCCTGCCATCCCTACAAATGCCTGATATTGCAAGCGTTCCGCAAGGCGAACAAACCTACTACTGCACAGACCCGCCGTCTGTGCAGTTTCCGTATAATACACTGTGCCACAAGACGTTGCTATTTTGCAACACCCTCTCTTGCATACACTCTGTCTGGAAGTGGCATAAAGCGCGTTCACACCGCAAGTTACGGCAGCATCCGTCTTTGGTGGTATTTTTTCGCATTTGCAAGATTCAAAAAAATTTGCGAACTTTGCAACCGAAAACCGAAGACCCTACCGTCTGACTATAGTAAAAAAACGAACATATTAAATAAGTAACGCGCATGGTAAACAACTCCAAGGCGCTTTGGGACAACTGCCTCTCGCTCATCAAGGCAAACGTCGCAGAGCAACAATATAAAGCTTGGTTCGAGCCCATCGTCTTCGAGCACTACGACGAAGCTACTCGGACGCTACTCCTGCAAGTGCCCAGCAGGTACTTCTACGAGTATCTGGAGCAATACTATGTGCCCCTGCTCAGCAAGGTGCTCAACCGCTGCTTCGGTGCCCATGTACAGCTGAACTACCGCATCGTGGTAGATCAGGCCCACCAGCTGACGGTCGATGAGCTGGGCAGCGAGCCGGTGGCTATCGACAAGCCCGAGGCTACCACCCGTGGCAACCAGGCGCCCACCATGCTCGACGCCGCCCCTAGCGACCTCAATCCGCAGCTCGACGTACACAAGACGTTCCAGAGCTTCATCGAGGGCGACTCCAACAAGCTGCCGCGCACCGTGGGTGTGTCCATCGCCGAGCATCCCGGCAAGACCACCTTCAACCCCTTCTTCGTCTATGGGCCCTCGGGCTGCGGCAAGACGCACCTCATCAATGCCATCGGTGTGCGCTGCAAGGAGATGTACCCCCAGAAGCGCGTGCTCTATGTGTCGGCGCGTCTCTTCCAGGTGCAGTTCACCGATGCCGTGCGCCAGAACCGCGTCAACGACTTCATCCAGTTCTACCAGACCATCGACGTGCTCATAGTCGATGACATCCAGGAGTGGGCCACGGCGTCCAAGACCCTCGACACTTTCTTCCACATCTTCGACCACCTGTTCCGCCTGGGCAAGCAGATTGTGCTGGCCTCCGACCGCCCGCCTGTTGACCTGCAGGGCGTGAAGGACCGTCTGCTCACGCGTTTCTCGTGCGGCCTGATAGCCGAGCTGGAGAAGCCCAACGTGCAGCTGTGCATCGACATCCTGAACTCGAAGTGCCGCCGCGACGGACTGAAGATTCCTGCCGACGTCATCGAGTTTATTGCCGAGACGGCCAACGGCTCCGTGCGCGACCTGGAGGGTGTGGTCAATTCGCTGCTGGCCTATTCCGTGGTCTATAATTCCAATATCGACATGCGGCTGGCCGAGCGTGTCATCCAGCGTGCCGTCAAGGTGGACAACCACCCGCTCACCGTCGATGACATTCTGGAGACCGTCTGCAACCATTACAGCGTCAGCCAGCAGCATGTGTTCAGCCGCAGCCGCAAGCGCGACTATGTGCTCGTGCGCCAGGTGTCTATGTATCTGGCGCAGAAGTACACCAAGATGCCTGCCTCGCGCATCGGACAGCTCATCGGCGGGCGCGACCATTCCACCGTGCTGCACAGCTGCAGTGCCGTCGAGCAGCGCCTGAAGGTTGACAAGGCGTTCCTCGACGAACTGAACAGCATCGAAACCTCCTTTAAGTTGAAGAAATAAGCACCATGCCGCCGTTGGGCTGCATGACTATCTTTACCTGTTGCCGCTTGTCCACCCGCAGCGGCTTCAGTGCTGTCTCCCCCTGCTTGTTGTCGGTATAGTAGCCGACCGTCTGCCCCGCCTTCAGCATGGGCAGCGTCAGCGTGAGCCGCCGCTCCTCCTGCCCGGCGTTCAGCCCCGCTATGTACCATCGGCTGCCGCAGCGTCGCGCCAATACCACGTAGCGTCCGGGATAGCCGTCGATATATCGTGTCTCGTCCCATGCGGTGGGCATCGTGCGCAGGAAGTCCAGCTCCACCTGCGACAGCTCCTGCAGGTTGTTGGGGCGCATGGCCACACACTGCACCGCCGTCTGCATGGTGATGCCGCTGGCCATTTCAAACGTGTTGGTGGTCTTGCGCGTATGTCGGCTGCGGTTGTCGGCACTCATGTGGCGGTTCATGATGATGCCGCCCCAGTCCATGGCAGCCACGGCATTGCGGCAGAAGGGGTGCAGCGTCAGGTCGAAGGGCTCGCGGCGTGCATGCTCTTCGGTGAAATACACGTTCTCTGAGGCCAGCACCGCCTCGCTGCTCACGAAGTTGGGGAACATCCGCTCCCACCCTCGCGGCAGCGTACACCCGTGGAACACCACCTGCAGGCCGTAGCGGTTGGCATCGCAGAGAATATCCTCGTAGAGCTGCATGGTCTGCTGCTTGTCACCGCCGAAGAAGTCCACCTTGATGCCCTTCACGCCGATGCTCTTGAGCCATGCCATCTCGCGGTCGCGGGCCGTGGCGGGGTTCATGCACTGCCTGGGTGTCTGCGGCGCGTCGTTCTCATATCCGTTCGAGTTGTACCACAGCAGCAGCCCCACACCCTTGCCTGCGGCATATCGGGCCAGCTGTGCCATGCGTGTGCGCCCGATGTTCCTGTCCCACCAGTTGTCCACCAGACAATACTCGAAGCCCATCGCCGCCGCCAGGTCGATAAATCGCACCTGCTCGTCATACGTGATGCTCTCGTCCTGCCCTATCAGCCAGCTCCACGTGTAGCGGCCCGGGCGGTAGTCGCCGCCAGCCTCGTAGAGCGGCTCCACCAGGTCGTAGGCCACGGTGGTCTCTACGATGGGGGCCAATGTGCGCCCCACGGTGATGGTGCGCCACGGCGTGCTTCCGGGCAGTGCGATGCCTGCCCACGGTGTGCCGTTGCCGTTGTTCTCGCCTGCCATGGGGTAGGCAATGGTATATCCCGTCTCGCGGTCATAGTCGCTCAGGTGGCTGCCCACATATCCTGATGCCACACCCGTCTCGCTGACGAGCACCCATCCGCTGTCGCCCACGTGGAAGAGTGCCGGAAACACATAGCCCTCTCCGAACGCCGACGGCTTCTCCATGGCCTCGTCAGCACCATACACCTCTTCGTAGCTGGGTTTCGTGCGCTCCCAGCCCACCATCGCCTTGCTCTGTGGCGACAGGAACGTCGTCGTGCCCTCGGGCAGCCGGAACGATGTGGCCTCACTCTTCACCGCGGCACTCTTCGGGTTGTCGTTCGCCTGTCGGTATAGCGTGTAGCGCATGCCGATGTCGTTGTTGCCCACCATGAAGGTCACGTCCATGCGCTGCCCCTTGGCATTCAGCAGTGCCACGTCCATGCGCCGCGCCTCGTATGCTACGTGGGCTCTCTTCGTGCGCGTCATGTCGTATGGCTTCCTCACGTCTTCCATGCGCACCTCGCCCATCGTCATCCCACGCGTAAAATCGGCATAGTCCGTCGTCAGCCCCAGCCGCGACGGCATCACCATCCGCTGCCCGTCGTAGTCAACGGCATACATGGCGCGTCCCTCTTCGGTATAAACGGTCACCGTCAGCCTCCCGTCCGGCGAGCTGACGCTGTTCTGGGCCAGCATGGCTGCTATATGGCCCATCATCATCAGGAGCAGTATTGCTTGCTTCATGTTCTATTGCAGATTATCGTTTGTTCTCTGATTCTTGTTTCTTTATTCTGTCGGTATCTTTTGTCTTCCATATAACTAACAGCTATTTCACTGCTTTGCAGTAGGAGGCGACATGTGCGCTGCAAAGTTAATCATAAATTTCGGATACACAAAAGGCTCATTCGTAATATTGACAAAAAATGTGCCGCAAAACCGCAAAAAGTCGCAAAGGTCTTTGGCCGTTCGCATTTTTTTGCGTACTTTTGCCACCATGACAGACAAGAGCAAATATGTACGTTTCGACTGGGCCATCAAGCGCATCCTTCGCGACAAGGCGAACAAGGAGGTGCTCGAGGGCCTCATCACCGTGCTCCTTGGCGAGACGGTGACCATTACGGAGATACTGGAGAGTGAGGGCAATAAGGATAGGTTTGAGGACAAGACAAACCGCGTGGACGTAAAGGCCAAGACAGCGGACGGTGAATACATCATCGTCGAGGTGCAGTTGACCAAGGAGCGCGACTTCTTCCAGCGCATCCTCTTCGGCACGGCAACGTCTATTATCGAGCAGATAGGTATCGGCCAGGACTATAGCGTCATTCGCAAGATATACTCCATTAACATCCTTTATTTCGACTTCGGCGCGGGCGATGACTATGCCTACCACGGCGTCACCACGTTTCGCGGCATGACGAAGAAAGACAGCGTGCTGCGCTTCAACACCGAGAGCGAGCGCAAGTACATCAGCAAGACCAAGGCGCGCATGACAATGCCCGAAGAGATATTCCCCGAGTATTTCCTGCTGATGGTCAGCCATTTCAACGAGGTGGCCAAGACCCCCATCGAAGAATGGATGCAGTACCTGAAGGATGCCGTCATCAGCGAAGACACCACCACCCCCGGCTTGCAGGCCGCCCGCGAGAAACTGGCCTATATGAGCATGACCGAGCAAGAACAGCGTGAATACAGGGAATACATGGTGAGTGTCCATGCCGCCCGCGATGCCTGGGAGACACTAAGGGACGAGAGCCACGCCGAAGGCTGGAACGAGGGCCATGAAGAAGGCCATGCCGAAGGCCTTGCCGAAGGACGTGCTGAAGGCCTTGCCGAAGGACGTGCCGAAGGCGAAGCCAGAACAAGGCGTGAGAATGCCCTCAAGATGAGGGCCGACAACATGGCGGTGGAGCTGATAGCCAAATACACCGGTCTGACGGCTGAGGAGATTGCTGCACTGTAA
>ODAI011044635.1_pt1 | contig 19645 bp, 16 predicted proteins | sample 1539321 | NCBI WGS metagenome assembly ODAI01 (sample SAMN02144231, study PRJEB22623) | gut metagenome | biome: sheep rumen | host: Ovis aries | place: New Zealand
CTTCCATGGTAACTTTGCCTTTTTTCCACTCCTCATTGTATTTCGCGACCTGTTCTTTGGCGTAAGCCAGAGGATCGTCTGTGATCGCGAGAAGCTCCGAATGTTTCCCGATGCTTGCGTCATTTCTGGTAGAAGTTTTCTTGCTGTTGCGAAACCCCTGTTGGATAAAGTAAAACTTTCCCAAAACGCCGGACTATAGGTTGAGTCTGTAATCCAGCCAAATATACAGTGTTGTACCTTAAAATAAGGAAATCGTTGGTAAGTAACCTTGGAAAACAGATCATTTTGGTGGTGTAGTACCCTTGAATCCACTAAAGATTCTTGTAAAAAAGAACATAAAGCACTTCCATATATAGTACCGATATCATATAATAGGACTATATAAAGGAGTGATTTTTATGCCAGTACCAGCTGATATCAGAGCAGTTCCCAGACCGGTCAATACCATTGTGGATGACAACGGTGGAAATGGGCCTAAACGCTATGCCGTCCGGCAACGCGGATCTTCTAAATACGTTCCAGGTGGAAATCCACAACCACACAACGGAAAGGTCATCGGTCACATCATTGATCACAAATTCGTTCCGGTTCCTGAAAAGCGTTCGAACACGGATGAACCGGATATGCTGTCCTACGGAGCATCTGCTCTGGTCAAATCAGTGACCGCAGACATCAAAGAGGATTTGCTTACGGTATATGACGCTTCCGATGTCTATGCAATGATGTCTCTGGCCACTCTTCGAGTGATCAAGCCATCCATTACAGCAGATCGGGCACGGACTCATTACCTCAGGACTTTTGTATGTAAAGATTACCCTGGCGCAGCTATATCCAGAAATTCTATCGGTAGTCTGCTTCAGCGAATCGGTATGAACGGATCCAAAAGAAAACAGTTCTATCAGCTTCGGATGCAGGCCACAGCTGCTGATCATCACATAGCGATCGACGGAACATTGAAACAGGACAACAGTAAGGTTAACGATCTGTCTGCGTACTCCCGCAAGGCAAGAGTACGCGGTATCTGTGAAGTATCTGTTCTGTATGCCTATGACATTGAAAGAATGGAACCGATCTGTGCCGAGGTTTTCCCCGGTAACAGTATTGATGCCAGCAGCTATCCGGCGTTCATCCGTGATAATGATATCCGCAGGGGAATTATTGTCGCAGACAAAGGGTTCCCACCAAGCAAGATCAAGGAGGAACTGCAGGAACGTCCGGATTTGCACTTCCTTACGCCGATCAAGCGCAATGACACACGTATATCGAGCAATGATATGCTTGCTTTTGAAGGTGTATTGTCTGGTATTGATGCCCATGTTGTTTACAAAAAGAAGCAGATCAAGGGCGGACGATATCTGTATGCCTTCAAGGATACCAGGAAGGCATCCTCTGAAGAAGCTTCCTATCTGGCCAGATCTCAGAAGAAAGGGACTTTTTCTCCTGAGAAATACGCCAGGAAGCAGTCCACCTTTGGAGTGATCGTTCTTGAATCCGATCAGGACCTGGAACCCAAAGCCGCCTATCAGTGTTACGAGGATCGCTGGCTTCTGGAGATGGTCTTCAATCGGTACAAGAGTGATGAATGCCTGGATCACACCGATGTTCAGGGAGATTTTTCCGTCATCGGCAGTGAATTCATTAATTTTATATCGACGGTTGCCACTTGCCGGATTATCCGCAAAGCTCAGGATGCCGGGCTTCTCGAAAAGATGTCCTACGGAGAGCTGATGGATGATCTGTCCTCCGCCTGGCGAAGAACCGATGCTCCGGAAGATCCAATGACCGATGATGGGTATTGGGTACACACACTGAAACTCGTATTTGAGGAGCTCGAAGCACTCGGTTTGTCAAGGCCAGTGTCTAAGTCTGAACCCAAAAAGCGCGGTCGCAAACCGAAACCAAAAGACGAAACTGTGCAGAAGCCTAAGCGCAAGCGTGGTCGTCCGCGGAAGAACTCAACCCCGTCTGCTGACACTGTATAGTCCGTCAAATTGGGAATGTTTTATTTGATATAATTTTGTTTTTTAGTCAATGTTAATCAATGCGAGCTCATTAACCGAATTTCCCTGATATTTGAACGCGTATTGGCAGAATCCGGTTAGACCTTTCCCAAAAATCTGTATTACTCCTGTTTGTGAATTTACAGATATCGAGAAACGCTGCTTCAGGCATGACTGCCACTCCTGCAGGCAGTCGTGGGCTGCCTTAGCAGTCGGCGACATTACACTCACTGCGTTCGTGCGTCGCCTTTACATCAGACCTGCCTGCGATGAACAACTGACGTTGTTCACCGGGATATAAAGATCTGTCCCCATGAGCGGAACGAATGGCTGGAAGGTCTTATGCAGGAGTTGCGGGAGCTCTGCTCCGTGGCAACTCACGCAGGTATTCATTTTGTTTTGAAAAAGAGCTATCCCCAAAACTGTGATACTGTTACAGGCAGCGTTTCCTTCAGAATTTGCGCTAAACGCCCCGGATTCCTGCCAGAACCCGGGGCGTCGTGATCATCAAAATATGTGTTTTTATAATTGATTCCCTGTCAGGAATCCCGACATATACTTCGAAAGTACCGTCATCTATGCGCCGGGTGTTTGGGAAAGCCCGTTATCCATACACAGGCGAATAGCCATCCGCTTTCATATAGTCTTCCTGTATCTGCCGGATTGTCTCCGGACCCTCAATCAGTCCGTATTTTTTCAGCGCTTCGATGGTATACACGCAGTCTTCATTGATAAAGAATGAGGCATTGACCGTACTGGTAAAGGAACCGTCCGGTTTCGCTGTTGTATTGAAAGCTGCCTCTTCCAGATTACGAAGATTCCCCATGGTACCAATATAGAGATGCGTATCATCCACCAGCGCGTCCGTGATCCTTTTCTGCTGATCTTCCAGCACACCGTAAAGCGTGATACACACCCGGGATCCCCAGAGCCACGGATCGTCCGCTGTCCGTGAGATGAGATCCTCTGTGCGGTATTGGACATGATCCTCCTCGATATCCTGGAGCAGTGCCCCGTAGAGATCTTCGGTCATCGACTGATCCAGCGCGGCACCTTCGAACCGTCCGGACGTAAACTCAACCTCCGGATAATTGGTACCCAGCACATATTTCAGGAAAGATTCCGGCGTCTCCAGCTCATTCAGAAGCGTAATCGCGCTGTCCGGCTGACGGAGTTCCTCCTCTGTCACCGGGATACAGTAACTGCGGTTTACGGTGGATCCATCTTTCATGTAATAGGTAATGTAAAGGTATCTCATCGGATCGAGATAGTCTTCCGGTACTTCACCGAGATTGAGAATCCTCCGTTCCTCGCGTTCCATTTCCTGATAGTGGTCCCGGTGCTCCAGCACACTCTGATGCAGTTTTATCACTTTACCCAGCCCGGAGTCCTTGTCCGCGACCACCGTGTAATTGCCGGCAACCATGACACCCCGGACCTGATCAATCGGAGGGACATAGCGTACCACATGGAACGCGTCCGCGTTGATGGCACAGAGCAGCAGCACACTCACCGCGCCGCAGGCAGCCCATTCCAGCCAGCGCACTTTCCCGAAGACCCGAAACCGTTTTTTGAGGATCATCTCGGTCACAAAGAACCAGACAAAGGAAAAGAGCAGGAAACAGAGGAGAAACGGTTTTGTCTTGTCGCTGTCCAGCATCCCCCGGGATTCCAGGAGATTCTCCACCAGGAAAAAGGCGAACACCATCCCTCCGCAGACAGCGATGATCCAGCGCATGATGGGATTCATCACCGCGAAAGCGCTCATCTCTCCCGCGCATTCCAGCTGGCGCTTCCGGTACAGCCAGAACGCGAAGAGTACCAGCAGCACCGCTGCCACACAGTACAGCAGGATCATCCCGGCGCCATCGACCTTCAGGAATGAGAGCTGCTTTTCCAGGGACAGGGTCTCCGGAGCAGAGAAATCCGTCCGGCTGGTATCCACCGATATACCGCTGTTCATCATAAGGGAGGTCAGCGGGCAGAGCACATCGAACCTGGCGTTATTCAACATGCTCCCCATACCATCACCGGTGAGTCCGTACCCGCACAGGGTCTGGAATGAAACAAACAGTACCTTGCATACCATGTAGACGCCATTCAGCACAAAATAGTAAACCACTGCCGACAGGAGATGTCCGGCCAGCATACAGCAGAACACCGCGATCGAGTAAAAGATCACATCATACCCCAGGGCTTCCAGCAGACAGTATCCCATGATCTTCGCGGGCACGCCCAGCCGGACCAGACCCGGAACCGTGATCAGCGCAATCAGCATCTGCGGCAGGAACAGGAAGCTCAGGCCACTCAGATAATTGGTCAGGAACAGCTGGGACCGTTTCAGCGGAAAAGCGTGTACCATATTGCAGCTCCGGCTGCTGTACAGATAGGAAAACACCGTCACTGCCGACATGACGCAGAACACAAACACCAGCAGTACGGAATAGCCGGTTCCCAGGGCACTGACAATATTGTGAAGGTACCAGGAATCGAATTCCAGCGCTTTACGGTCAAAGGAATAGATTCTGACCGGAACCAGGAAAAACAGGACTCCCAGGAACAGTCCCCATACCGGCCAGAACCGGGTGCTGTTCCTGAGGAAAATCCCGGCATTAAAGCAGGATGTCTTTGATTTCATAATCCACACCTCCCAGTTCATAGATAAAGATTTCCTCGAGCGTCAGCGGCAGCAGGTCCAGAAGCAGCGGAGACATTGCCTCAAAAGCCTTCCGTGCCGCCTCCGGATTTTCCCGGATGATCAGGGAGTGTACCCGCCCGCTCTTCTGATGATGGAGTACTTTGATCTCCGGAGGAAGCTCCGGCAGTTCCGGGCTCCGGAAAGCAACCTGGACTTTGGAGAAGCCCTCCTGCAGGTCGCTCAGGGACTGCTCGAGGATGAAACGCCCCCTGTGCATGATGCCCACATGGTCACAGACGTCCTCCAGTTCCCGGAGATTGTGTGAGGAAATCAGCACCGTCATCTCCCGTTCGGAAGCGTCTGCCATGATCAGGCTCCAGATCTGCCGTCTCATGACCGGATCCAGCCCGTCCACCGGCTCATCCAGGATCAGGAGATCCGGCTGGCAGCAGAGAGATAGCCAGAAAATCGCCTGCTTCTGCATCCCCTTGGAAAGGCGGCGGATCGGCGCTTTTGTATCGATGGCCGGGAAATATTCTCTCAGTTTTTCGAAACGCTCTGCAGAAAAACGCGGGTACAGCGTCTGATAATACCGTTTCATCGTCTCCGTACTGGCCTGGGCGAAATAATACAGTTCGTCCGGAATGTACGCGATCCGTTCCTTGATCTCCGGATTTTCATATACCGGCTGCCCGTCGATCAGGATGGTTCCGCTGTCCGGCCGGTATACGCCGGTGACGTGGCGCATGAGTGTGGATTTACCGGCACCGTTCGGACCCACGATTCCGTAGACAGAGCCCTTCCGGACATTCATCGTCGCGTGGTCCAGGGCCAGAAAGCCGTCGAATGATTTTGTAAGATCCTGTACCTGTATCATGGCGTGGCTCCTTTCTTTTCCGCAAGATCATGGATATGCTCCGTCAGTTCATCCTCTGTGACCGACAGATAAAACAGCTCCGTGACGACATCATCGAATGCCTCCATCAGTTCTTTTTTCCGGGAAGCATCCACCTCGTCGATGGCTGCCACAAAGCTGCCCCTTCCGGACACTTTGTAGATATAGCCTTCGTTTTCCAGTTCCCGGTAGGCCCGCTGGATGGTATTGGGATTGATGGCGAGCTGAGAGGCCAGTTCACGGACAGAAGGCAGCTTTTCATCCGCGGTCAGGGCTCCTGAAGTGATGAGACGCCGCAGCTGTTCTTTGATCTGTTCGTAAAGGGGCCGGCTGTCGCGATAGTTGATCTGTATCACATCGTTGCCTCCTTTCTTGTGTATTAATACAGTTAGTACACTTCATACACACAATATACCTGAAGATAACATCCCTGTCAATAGAAAACCTGAGAAAATCGATTGTTGGCAACTACTAAATTTTTATATATATGGTATAATAAGGATGTTCCTGTATCCAAACCGGGAACAGAAAGGAGGTGAGGCAGGATGGTCGTACTGTTTGAGACGATACTCTCCTTTCTGATTTCTGTCATGGCAGGTATTGTCGTTCATTATATCTGCAAATGGCTGGACAGAAATAACGAATAAAAAACAGCCTCAGATGCCTGTATCTGCAAAAACAGGAAGCCCCCCGAAAGAATGGTCCTCTTTCGGGGGGCGTTTTGATGATAGTACTGTTTGAGTTCATCTCCTGAACCATATTTTACCACATGTTGCGGTAAAGTCAAGTTTTTCTATTGAAGTGAAGCGGAGAAAAAAGTATCGAAAGGTTACTCTGCATCCGTTCCGGTTCCCTGCTCCCCGGAACTCTGTGGCTGATCACCCTCAGCTTCAGAAGAACTCTGCCCGCTCTGGCCCGGTTCCTGACCCTGAGAAGCCTGTTCCTGATTTCCTTCCGTTCCGTTAGCATCAGAATCCTGTCCGCCCTGATTCTGCTCAATCTTTTCATCCGAAGTCACACCTTCCTGTGTGTTGTCCGGAGGAAGTACCGCCGGGCGCGGTTCCGTAGTAAAACTGGACAGGAAGAATTCGTTCGAGTTTTTGTACTCGTCCGTCAGGTCCTCCCTGCCGATGCGGATGAAATAGGTCGTATCATACGCCAGCGTTTCCATCGGCGTGATTACGATATTCCTGCCGTCACGGCTGACTCTCGCGGTAAACTCCACATTCGGACCGGCAGCGTCACCTTTCTTCAGCAAAATCAGGGAGGCTGCCTGGGTATCCGTCAGAATCTCCTCACTGGCGCCGGTCGCGTGGACCGCAGAAGTAAAGGCCAGCTCAATCGGTTCATTCACAGGGACATTCTTTTCGCTATCGGACGGCACCGGTGTAATTACCAGCCCTACGGACGGATCGATGTTCTGTACCGGTTTCACCGTCACCTGGCTGTCAATCGTGATCGCTTTCGGAACGATTTCATAGGCAAGGCCGTCCGCATATACATACAGAGCGTCCACCTGGCCTTTTCCGCTCAGGACCGCGTAGGATCCACGGACATTCACGGTTTCAGCGGAAGCTCCTTCTTCCAGCTCCAGACTGCAGCGGGACGCGTCATTCGCGATCAGAATCTGGCTGACCGAAGACCCCTTCAGGATTTTCGCGTCACATTTGGTTTCCTGGCAGATCAGCTTTTCCAGTGATCCATTGAGACTGAGATCAGACTTGCGGTTCATCAGTACATTGACAAAACCTCTGCCAAAATCACCACTGGCCACAGCGCTGCTGTCTTCCTGCAGGAGCGCGGATTCACTGACATACGTATTCACAACCGTGGACTCTCCGTTCGTCGCGATCCGGACGGTACCGCCCGTGCGCGCCACCGTCAGCTTCGCCGCCCGGCTGTCCTTCAGGAACACACCGTTGTCACCCGCGCTGCCGCCGCCCAGGACATTGATATTGCCGAGTACGACGCTGTTTTCAAAGAATGCCTTACCGTCCGCCACCTGGCTGCCGACAGAAATCTGATTGGCATAGATCGTATCCTTGATCGTGATATTGTCCTTGATAATGGTCTGGTTCTTTTTGATGATTCTTTCACCCTCGGCCATCTCTACGATGATCTTGGCAGCCTGGGCCCTTGTCAGAGCCGCCGTCGGCATCATCTGGTTGTCCGCGCCGGTCATATATTTCCGGCCGATAATTTTTTCCATGGACGGCTTCGCCCATGCCGCGATCTCCGCCGCGTCAGCGTAAGTGTCCGCGGACTGTCCCGCGCCCGCTGTCGGAAGAATCCTCGCCAGGATGACGGCGGCCTCCTGACGCGAGATATTATTGTCCGGCAGGAAGGTGCCATCCGTATAACCATTGATATAACCGGCTGCTACGCCCTTACAGACATCCGCGCAGAACCACTGCTCTGAAACTACGTCGCTGAAATCCACATCCACCAGCGTGTTATTGCCCAGCGTCGTATTGAGCATCTTGGTAAACTCCGCACGGGTCACATCCTGGTCCGGACGGAAGGTGCCATCCTTATAGCCGTTGATCAGCCCCAGGTCGGTCGCTTTCTGGATGTAGGATTTCGCCCAGTGTCCCCTGATGTCTTTAAACGTCGTCGCCGCAGAAGCAGTATAGTTGCCGGCGAACGCCGGTACCAGAGCCGGAGCTGCTGCAACAGCCGCCGCCAGTACCAGGGAAAGTGCCGTCGTCGTTACTCTGTGAATTAATCGGTTTTTCATGTAAATTACCCCCTTGCTTTTTGCCAGCCCGCAGGGTTACTCCGGCAGGGCAGGCAGTGTAATGTGTATGATACGGTCCGCGTGGGAGGCGAGGTCTTCCTCGGTAAAATCTCCCGTCAGGATCAGGAAACCCATATCCTCTTCCGCGAAGAGATTCTCCGCGTAATCCAGGACGGCTTCCCGGTCACAGGCGTCCGCGTTTTCGAATACCACACAGGTATCTCCCGGTACAATCATCCCCATCAGCGTCTTTTCCAGAAAGAAGTACGCCTCTGGCCCCGGAGGATTCTGGTTGATATATTCTCTGACTTTCTCATTGTTTTTCAGATTGACATGCATCATGTCCTCAAAATTTTTCGGCACAAATTCCCGGATGACCTTCAGTCGGTCTTTCGGTGTACTTCCGGTCAGCACCAGCGCCTTATAATCCCGGAACTGCATGCGCCAGTCCAGGAGCTGTGTAAGAATTCTGTTCATTCTCGTTTTTCTCTCTGTTCCTCTCAGAAACCGCGCTTCCGTCATTCCGTGACACGATCCCCGGACTGCGCAGCTGTTTTGCCGTCTGTTCAGAATGACAGAACAGAGTACGGACATCCGCAAAAAACAGGAAGTCATAACGGGTAATTTCTGCGCGCGTTTCCTCATTCTCTGATAATACGGACCGTGTCCGCGATTCCGGATCCGGGGGGATCCGTTTACGATCTCTCCGCGAAGTACGCCGCCGCTTCATTGGCAACTGCCGCGAACTCCGGAATGTCCAGCGTCTCGGCCCTCCGTGACGGCTCGATTCCGGCTCTTTCCAGAATCCCGCGGGCCTCCTCTTTCGTCAGCCCCCGCATCCCGGTCAGCGCGTTCACCAGTGTCTTCCGGCGTTTTCCGAAACCGGCTTTCACCACCTCGAAAAACAGGGCTTCCTCCGTCACCTCCGCCGGCGCTTCCTGCCTGCGGTCGAAACGCAGTACCGCCGAATCCACTTTGGGTGGCGGGGAGAAGCACTGCCGCGGCACATCCGCGATATGGCACACTTCACAGTAATACCCCGCAGCCACACTCAGCGCGCCATAGGTCCGCCCGCCCGGCACAGCCTCGATCCGGTCCGCGACTTCCTTCTGCATCATCAGCGTGATGGTTTCCGCTTCCACCCGGTCTTCCAGCAGTTTCATCAGGATCGGCGTCGTAATGTAATAAGGGATGTTCCCGATGATCCGGACACATCCCCGGTCCGGAGAAGGCCGGTACTCCCGGATCAGCGCCGCCAGATCCGTTTTCATGATATCCTGGTTCAGAATGACGACATTTTCGTAAACGGCCAGCACATCCCGCAGAAGCGGGATCAGGCGGCTGTCAATCTCTACCGCCACCACCCTTCCGGCGTGTTCCGCCGCTGCCGAAGTCAGGACCCCCATTCCGGGACCGATCTCGATCACGAGATCATCCGGCCCGATGTCCGAGCCTTCAATAATGGACTCGATCACCGCAGGATCCTTCAGGAAATTCTGTCCAAGGCTTTTCGCGTTCCGGAAGCCATATAATTTTTTGATCACTGCCGGCGACGGCCGGTAGTTTGTGTCATTGCTCATGCTGTATCTCCCACAGAGCCTGCTCCAGATCCTCCCTGGCAATCCCATAGCCATTGAGACGCTTCAGAAAAGCAGCGGCGTTGCCGTAACCGATTCCGAGCCGCCTGCCCAGCCGGTCGCGCAGTTCCCTGGAGCCTTTTCCGCCGGACAGGCCGTACGTGATCATATCCCCGGCGTCATAGACCGCTTCTCTGGTTTCACAGGTCCTGCCCGCTGCTTCCAGTGCCTTGCGGATCACCTCCGGCGATGCGTTTTCCACGCCGATGTCATGCTCCGACAGAGCCTCCGTCCGGGAGATATACGCCTGGCGCGCTTCCGGGAACAGCTCTGTCAGCCTCTGGCGGATCAACTGCCCGGCACGGTCAGGATCCGTCAGGATGATAATCCCTCTGGTTTCATACGCGTGACGGATCCGCTCGATGGTGGCCTGGCGGATCCCGTACCCATGGGTCGCGATCATGTCAGCGTCCACGGCTTTTCCGACAGCATCGATATCATCCCGGCCTTCCACGACGATGACTTCATGTATCCGTTCTTTCATACTGATCTTCACCTCAGGAACTGCAGAATAATTTTACAGTTCCTTACTACAGTCCCTGGTTCGAGGCTTTCTGGTGCCTGCTGGCGTCAGCCTCTTCCTGTTCCTGTGTAATGTCTTCATCCTGCTGGATCGAGTCGCCGTTCAGGATATAGACCAGGTCTCCTTTCTTTGCCATTTTCAGCCAGTTCCTGGCCTGCTGCTCGATGTATTCATTGGAGTCAATCTCCGCGACCCGTTCCTTCAGCTGGTCCCTCTGCGCGGTCAGGCGCTCAACTTCCTGCCGGGCTTCATACTCCTGCTGCTTGAGCCTGATGATACTGTTCATGGACGACAGGATCATGAGCACGATGACCACTATGACGAACACAGCGATCCTCTTTTTCGCGGAGAGCTTTTTCCGGCGTTTTTTTCTGCCGCCTGTCCGGATGGCGACGACATTGTCACCCTGTTTTTTTTCCGGCCTTCGCTTTCTTTTTTTCTTCGCGACTCTTCTGGACAATTCGGTTCACCTTTTTATTCGCTCGTGATTTCCACACTGTCAGCGTCCGGAAGCTGTACCTTTACCAGGGTACCTTTTCCTTCTTCGCTTTCCATCGTGATCGTTCCGTCATGCGCCTCGACGATATCCTTCGCGATCGCCAGGCCCAGTCCGGTACCTCCCATTGCCCTGGAGCGGGCTTTGTCCACCCGGTAAAACCGCTCAAAAATCCGCGGCAGATCCACCGGACTGATCCCGATCCCGTTATCTTCCACAGAGAAATGGATCCATTCCCCGTCTCCGTAGGAATCTACGCGGATCCTGCCGCCTTCCGGCGTATACTTGATGGCATTGGTCAGGATATTGATCACCACCTGTTCCAGCATCCCCCGGTCCGCGCGGGTAAAAAGTCTGGCGCGTTCCGGGAACCCACAGATCAGGTGCTGCTTTTTTTCATCTGCCATGATCCGCACTTTGCGGACCGATGCCCTCAGCAGCGCATTGACATCCACTTCTGTTTTCTTCAGCGCGAGGGAACGGTTGTCCAGGCGGGAAAGCTTCAGGAGGTCGCTGACCAGATTGGACATACGCTCCGACTCCTCGTAGATCACATGGAGGAAAGACGCGGCCATTTCCGGTTCCACATCACCTCCCAGCAGGGTCTCGGAATAACTCCGGATATTGGTGACCGGCGTACGGAGTTCGTGGGAAACATTGGCGACAAATTCCTTCTGGAGCTTCTCCATTTTCTGCCGTTCTGTGACATCCTGGATCAGCATGATGATGCCCGTTTCTTTCCCTTCCCTGTCCAGCAGCTTCGCGTAACGGATATATAACGCGGTCTGCTCATACTCGATAATTTCACTCAGGACTTCTTCCGGAGCATTTCCCTGATGGCGGGAGCGTTCCATCCCGTTCATGAGATCTTTTTTCCCCAGTCGGCCCAGGATCTTCCGGAAATCAAAATTTCCGGCTTCTTCATCCGGAATCTTCAGAAAGGACATCGCCGCCGGATTCATGTGAATGATCCGTCCGCTGCGGTCTACGGCGATCAGCCCGTCCGCCATATAACGGAGGATGGTTTCCAGCTTGCGCTTTTCCCTCGTCAGCTCGGTCATCCGGCTGTTGATCTCCCGGCGCAGCACATTGAAGGAATCCGCCAGGCTTCCGATTTCTCCGCTTGCCCGGACTTTGATATCTTCCGAAAAATTTCCTCCGGCCATACTGCGGGCCCGCTCGGTCAGATATTTCAGCGGCCGGGTCAGCCCCGCCGCGAAGATCTGTGACAGGATCAGTGTCATAATCAGGGCGATGCCCAGCCCCTCCAGGAGAATCAGGGCCGCCTGCCGGATGAGTACGTAGATCCGGCTGATATCCTGCCGCAGATAGATCGCGCCGATGATATAGCCGGACTGGTTCCTGACCGGTACCACGCACTCCATGACCGGGAGCCTGCTTCTGGGATCCTGTATCCGGCCGGATTCCCGGCCTTCCTCCAGTGCCCTGCTGACCAGCCCGGCGTCCAGTACCTTTTCCGCGTCCTTTCCCTCCGAAGCGCCGCTGCTGCTGTATGTGATCCAGCGTTCGCCGTTGATCACATACACTGCGTAATCCGCGCCAAGCTGCCACTCGGACAGTGTCGCCTCGATGGTTTCATCGCCCGCCTCAATACTATCATAGGTGTCAAACGGGATCGACAGTGAAACCGCGCGGGCCATCCGCCGGCAGTTGTCCCGGGCGGCATCCAGTTCATACTCCATCATCCCGTACAGGATAAAACCGCCTGCCACCACGATCGCCACCAGGACGATCATGATGGACATGATCACGATCTTCCACCGCAGACTGCGGTCTTTCCGCTTTGTCCTGCTCTGGTTTTTCTTACTCACTGACTGACCACTCCCCGGTTACGCAGGCGTCCTGAAATAGTAACCAACGCCCCGGCGGGTCATGATATATTTCGGATCACCTGGCTCATCCTCAATTTTTTCGCGCAGACGGCGCACTGTCACATCCACGGTACGGATATCGCCATAATATTCGTAGCCCCATACATTCCTCAGGAGATCCTCCCGGTCGAACACCTTGTCCGCGTGATCCGCGAGGTAGCGGAGCAGCTCAAATTCCCGCAGCGTGAGGTTGATCAGTTCTCCTCTTTTCCTGATCTCGTAGCGGTTCATGTCGATCACAATGTCCCCGAAAGTGTGGATACTCGGCTGCGCCTGGTCGATCTCCGGTCCCAGTGTCAAGGACGCTCTCCGGATGTTGGCCTTGATCCGCGCCACCAGTTCCCGCATCCCGAACGGTTTGGTCATATAGTCGTCGGCACCCAGTTCCAGGCCGAGTACCTTGTCCACTTCTTCCTCTTTCGCGGTCAGGATGATGATCGGCACCGCGCTGACATTGCGGATGCGCTTACAGACCTCGAAGCCGTCGAGCTTCGGCAGCATGACATCCAGCAGGATGAGATCCGGATCGTGCGCCTGCTGCAGATCCAGTGCCTCCTGGCCGTCAAATGCCGTCAGTACTTCATACCCTTCTTTTTCCAGATTATACCTGATGATATCTGAAATATATTTTTCATCCTCTACCACAAGGATCCTGTTATTATTCTCGTCCATATAGTCTCTCGTTTCTTATGAGATTTTATCCTGTCTCAGCAATACGCCGGAGCTTTTCAGCGAAACAGCTGCAGCGTGAACCGTCGTCAAGCAGGCCGGTATCCTTACATTTCTCACACTCATACCGCAGGTCCATGTAATCCGCAGGATAGCCGTACTGCTGCAGCAGCGTATTTTTGCGGGCCGTCAGTTCTTCCCGCTCCTGCTCCAGCGCCGCCGCGGTATTCCGGTTCCCGCCGCCCAGCGCCATTTTCGTAAAGGCCATATTGGTCTTGCGGAGCCGTTCCTCGAGTTCCCGGACCTGTGGGATTTTCCGGTAAATTTCTTTGCGGTGCTCCTCGCGGACTTCCGTATTGCGGCGCCGGATCTGTTCGTACAGCCGGTTTACCGCGGCCACAGCGTTTTTCCCGGATGGCGCTCGGGTTCCGGACGGACTGGTTTTGCCACTGCTCCAGTTCCGCAGGATGCCATTGACATAGTTGATATTCGGGTTGGGAATTCCGCTTGTCCGGCTGCATGCTTTCAGCACGGTCTCCAGGCTGAATCCCATCTCGTCAAACCATCGGTCGATCTTTTCCCGCTCGTCCTCGGTCGGGTTCCTGGAAAAGCCCAGGGCTTTCATGACCCGATGGTACTGATGGTACTTCTGGTCGTTTTCCGCCAGCATCCGCTCCGCGTCCTGTACCGTGTCGATGCCCTCATCCCGCCAGTTGCGGATGACAGCTGACAGATAAGAGAATTTTGTATTATGGATCCGTTCGGCGCAGTACCGGTACGCGAAACAGATCAGATCCGGCGGTAGTCCATCATCATACATCCAGGAAAGGATTTCCTGCATTTCCCGGGTCCCGGGCAGCCGTCCCGTGATCTCCTGCACCTGTGTAAAAACCGACCGGGCTCTTTCGTCATCCATCTGCTCCAGGGCTTCCGGGGAAAAGCCGTTTTCATCCAGCAGATCCTCCTCACGGGGATCAAACAGACCTTCCCGCAGGTTCAGGAATTCCACCGAATAATGAAAACGGTCATCCGGCGACAGATAATGTTTGCGGATGGCTCCGCATTTTTCCCAGTAATTCCAGGCGCTGAGAACTTCTTCTTCCGAGATGCCCAGGTGGGCCGCGATCTGCCGGTTGGAGAAATCCTCCCGGTCCGCGTACATGAGCGCGGTGAGATAGACCTTGACGTCATTGCCCTTTGCCTGCGGCATATATTCCATCAGGAAAAGATTCTCCACGGCTGTATCTTTCAGGTAAAAATTTCTGATTTTCTCACGCCGAAAATTCATCACGGGTTCCTCATGATCTGAAGAATTCATCGCGGACCATGGTCTGGGAGCGGTCCGGGCCGACAGACACAATCTTTACCGGAACCCCCGTATAGTCCTCAATGAATTCGATATAACGCTTTGCTTCCTCCGGAAGCTCTTCGTAGCTCTGGCATCCTGTGATCGGCGTATGCCATCCTTTCAGTTCCTCATAGACCGGACGGCACTCTCCGAGGAAATCAAGGCTGGCCGGGAAATCGCGGACAATCGTGCCGTTGTGGTCATAGCCTGTGCAGACCTTGACGGTTTCAAACTGGTCGAGTACATCCAGCAGCATAAGGGAGATCCCTGTCAGGCCGTTGATCCGCGCGGAAAATTTAACCTGCACCAGGTCCAGCCAGCCGCAGCGGCGCGGCCTGCCAGTCGTCACACCATACTCATGGCCGACTTCGCGGATCCGGTCGCCGGTTTCATTGTCTTCCTCGGAGACAAAAGGACCTGCCCCGACCCGGGTGGTATATGCCTTGACGATCCCGATGATTTCATCGAGGTAACGCGGACTGACCCCCGCGCCGGCCGCGAATCCGCCGGATACCGGGTGGGAGCTGGTGACATACGGATAAGTACCGAGGTCGATGTCCAGCATCGCTCCCTGGGCGCCTTCAAACAGCACCCTCGCGCCGGATTCCAGCGCTTCATTGACCATGACAATCGTATCGGTAATATATGGTCTGAGGCGTTCCGCGTAATCACAGAACTTCTCCAGCATTTCTTCCTTATCGAGCGGTTCTTCTCCATAGAGTTTGGTAAATACTTCATTTTTCGCGTCGATCTGCTCGGACAGCTTCCTCCGGAAAAGTTCCGGATCCAGCATATCACAGCAGCGGATGCCGGTACGGGCCATTTTGTCCATATAGCACGGACCGATGCCTTTATTGGTGGTCCCGACTTTATTGCTGCCCTTGGCTCTCTCCGTGAGAGCGTCCATCACTTTATGATAAGGGAAGACGACATGCGCCCGGTCACTGATATACAGTGAGGACGTATCGATGCCGTCCTTCTGAAGACCTTCCAGTTCTTCGAAAAATTCCTCCGGGTCAAATACCACACCGTTGCCGATGATGTTCTTTGCTTTGGGATTCAGGATGCCGGAAGGGATGAGGTGCAGCGCGTATTTTTTCCCGTCGATCACGACAGAATGCCCCGCGTTACATCCGCCCTGCGCCCTGACGACATATTCCGCCTGTGTCGCAAGGAAGTCGATTGCTTTTCCTTTTCCTTCGTCTCCCCACTGGGAGCCGACGACTGCTACTGTTGACATCGATTGATTCCTCCTGCTGTCTGGTTATTGTAAATCTAACAGATCCCTCTTGTCAGCCGGTTCTCCGTCCACTCTCAAAGGCGGCGAAGACGGCCTCAAATCTCAATCGGACTCTTGTCCGCGAATTTCGTATATTTGCCCAGCCATGCCAGATCGACCGCGCCGGTCGGTCCGTTTCTGTGCTTGGACAGGATGACCTCACAGGTGTTTGGCTTCTCTGTAGTTTCCGGATTGTAATACTCGTCCCGGTACAGGAACATGACGATATCCGCGTCCTGTTCGATAGCACCGGATTCCCGCAGGTCGGAAAGCTGCGGCCGGTGATCCTGGCGCTGCTCCGGCGCGCGGGACAGCTGGGACAGGACAATGACCGGGCACTCCATCTCACGGGCCAGCTGCTTGAGCATCCGGGAGATGGTACTGACTTCCATCTGGCGGCTGTCCGTATGTCCCTGCAGATTCATCAGCTGCAGATAGTCCACCACCACCAGATCCAGTCCCCGCTCCGCGCGCATCCGCCGGCATTTGTTTTTCATCTCCGAGAGGGAGATGTTTGGCGTATCGTCGATAAAAATCCCGGCACCGGACAGCCGGTCCACAGCGATATTGAGATCCTCCCAGTCTTCCCGCGTCAGATCGCCTTCCCTCAGGCTGGAGAGCGGTACATGTGACTCAATGCTGAGCATTCTCATACTGAGCTGCTCTTTGGGCATCTCCATGGAAAACACGAGGATCTGCGCCTCCGCTTTGAGCGCGGCATTCATGGCGATATTGAGCGCGAACGCGGTCTTTCCCATACTCGGCCTGGCCGCGACGATGATCAGATCCGACTTCTGCAGGCCGGAGGTCCGGCTATCCAGGTCGACAAACCCCGTCGTCAGTCCTGTCAGACGCCCGTCATGGGCCGCCATCGCGTCAATCTGCTCCATATTGTCCCACAGGACATCTTTCAGCTGCACAAAATCCCGCTTCTGTGAAAACCTTGAAATATTGAGAATCTCCTGCTCCGCCTTATCCAGCACTTCCTCCGCGTCGGTTTTATCCATAAAGCTCTGGTCCATGATGGCGCCGGAAGCCCGGATCAGGTTGCGGAGGATGGATTTTTCGCGGATGATGCGGGCATAGGAAACCGCGTTGGCTGTCGACGGTACCTCCGCAGAAAGCGAAGCGATATAGGCGGGGCCTCCCACCATGGACAGCTTTTTTCTCCGCTGCAGCTCGGATTTGACGGTTACCGAATCCACCGGCTCAGATCTCCGGTTCAGATCCCGGACCGCGTCAAAGATTTCCTTATGGATGTCACTGTAAAAATCCTCCGGCTGGAGGACTTCCAGCACTTCAAACAGAGCGCCCTTGTCAAGCATAATGGCCCCCAGTACGCTCTGCTCCGCCTCATCGTTGTGGGGCGGGATCCTTTCGGTGATCGGTGGCATGGTACTGATCTCAGACGCTGACTTTCACTTTGATGGTCGCGTTGATCTCTGTAAAAAGACGGATCTCCGCGGTGTGGTCTCCCACCGTTTTGATCGGTTCCGGGATACGGATTTTCTTTTTATCAATCTCGAATCCGAACTGGTCCTGAATCGCGGCAGCGATATCCATATTGGTCACCGCCCCGAACAGGCGTCCGCCTTCTCCGCCTTTGGATTTTAACTGGACCACCTTGCCCTGCAGCTTCTTTTTCATCTCTTCGGCGCTGGCCTTCTCCTGGGCAAGTTCTTCTTCCTTCTGCGCCTTCTGCTTCTCCAGCGCCCTGATATTGCCGGCGGTGGCTTCTTTGGCCAGCTGCTTCGGGAGAAGCATATTGCGGGCGTAGCCATCGCTGACCTTTACGATTTCCCCGGCCTTGCCGAGTTTTTTCACATCTTCGAGAAGTATGACTTTCATGAATTCCTCCTGTCCCTTTCTTTCGACTGGTCGCTGCTGAGTTCGCAGTGTTTTTATTCAATATTCGGAATGCCGCGGGTGATCTTTTTTTCTTTTCCCGCCGCTCCGTTATGCGGATTTTCAAAGATACCTGTTTTTTCCGGAAGCAGTTTTTTTCTGGCGTTCTTCCGGAGATCCTGTACTTCGTCATTTTCGTCAGGGGAAAGCTCCGGCGCGCTGTTCGCTCCTTCCACATCGATGACCGGCAGGTTTTTCTCGCCTGTAAGATTCGGCAGCCGGATGGTATCCCGATACTGTTTCTGCGCGGATTTCGGGGTCTTTTTCTTTTCCGCGTAAGACGCCATATATTCATCGATGGCCTCGACCAGCTGGATCTTCGCTTCCCGGAGACTGCCGTGGAGCTGGGCTCCCGCTGTCGTCAGGTTGCCGCCGCCGCCGATTTTTTCCATGATCATCTGGACGTTCACGGCTCCCAGGGAACGGGCACTGACCCGAACACCTCCGTTTTCCTCGACACCGAGAACAAAGGAAGCTTTCATCCCCCGGATATCCAGAAGGTCATCCGCCGCCTGGGCGATCAGCACGGACAGATTCCGCCTCGGTTCCGCGATATAGGAGATCGCGATATCATATGGCAGTTTCTCTGCCCTTGTGATGATTTCTGCTTTTTTCTGGAATATTTCCATATCGGTCTGGAAAAACTGCCGGACAACAATCGGATCGGCCCCCTGACGGCGCAGCCAGGAAGCTGCCTCAAAGGTACGCACCCCGGCCTTGACCGAGTAGTTTTTGGTATCCAGCACAATGCCGGAAAGCAGTGTGTTGGCCTCAAAATCGCTGATGCCTTTCTTTTCCGTCGTCGTATACTGCAGCATTTCCGTTACCAGTTCACAGGCGGAAGAAGCGTACGGTTCGATATGCGTCAGCACGGCATTTGGAATGATATCCGGCGCGCGTCTGTGATGGTCAATGATCACGGTACGCTGAATGGTATCCGCCAGCCTGCCGCATTCGGCCAGTGCCGGACGGTGCGTATCCACGACAATCATCAGATCCTCCGGTTTCGCGGCCGCCAGTGCCTGCTCACCGGTTATAAAATGGTACTGGCCGCTCTCCGCTGCCAGCTTATACGGGATGTCCACCGCGTCCCAGCTGTCGATGACAATGCTGACTTTCTTCTCTTTATTCCGGAGCTTCGCGATGTGCGCCACACCGATGGCCGCCCCGAACGCGTCCATGTCCGGATGCTTATGGCCCATGATGAAAATCTGCTCTGCCTGATCAATGAAATCCAGCAGCGCCACCGCGACGATCCTGGACTTGCCTTTATTTCGTTTTCCTGCAGTCTGCAACTGGCCACCATAATATTCCAGATTGGTATCCTTCCGGACGACCGCCTGGTCCCCGCCGCGGCCCAACGCCAGGTCCAGCGCGGCCTGCGCGAAATCGGCAGTCTGCGTCAGGCTCTTTCCCATGGCTCCCGCGCCGATACTGAGGGAGGCTGGGATATCCCCGCCGGTCTTCAGCGCGCGGACTTCATCGAGGATGGAAAATTTTTTGACTTCTGTATTGGCCAGTGCCTGCTGGTCGCAGATCACGGTATATTTGCTCTTTGAGGTCCTGATGACAGCCGCCCGGCTCTTAACCGCCCAGGTCCGGATCACTTTCTCAATCTCCCCGGCC
>ODAI011956758.1_pt1 | contig 19644 bp, 7 predicted proteins | sample 1539321 | NCBI WGS metagenome assembly ODAI01 (sample SAMN02144231, study PRJEB22623) | gut metagenome | biome: sheep rumen | host: Ovis aries | place: New Zealand
AATATCTCCGCAAATTTTTCGATGAAAAGCACAGTGTGCTTTTCTGCGCTCGGCTGCGTAGCAGACGCTTTTAAGCGAAGCGCAAAAGAATACCTTAATCCGGTGCCCGCAGGGCGGAGGGGTAAAACTCATTTACTATTTGACGATTTACTATTTAATTATTGATTTTGTTATTTAGTAATTTAGTGATTTGCCGAGTCAAAAAACTCCTCCCCTGCCTTTGGAAGGGGAGGTGCCCGCAGGGCGGAGGGGTAGAAACTTTCTAGCTTACTAGTTTTCTATTTTTTTTTAGCTAGCTTTCTAGCTATTCTAGCTTTCTAGCTTTTATCTGTTTTTGATTATTTGGGCTGTGAGTCGGCACTCTGTTGTTATTTTCCCGCCTACGAATGCATATCCTTTCATCTGTGCCACGCCTCGTCTGACGGGTTCGAGGAGTTCAACACGGAAAAGTAGTGTGTCTCCCGGTACGACTTTTTGTCGAAATTTTACTTCCTCGATTTTCATGAAATATGTTGAATAATGTTCAGGGTCCTGCACTTGTGATAGTACCAGCAGTCCTCCTGTCTGTGCCATTGCTTCCACAAGCAGCACTCCGGGCATGACAGGTTCTTCAGGGAAGTGGCCTTGGAAGAAAGGTTCGTTTACGGTAACGTTTTTGATTGCCACAGCCGTTGTGTCAGTCATTTCAATTACCTTATCTACGAGAGCGAACGGGAACCGGTGTGGCAGCATGTGGCGTATTTTGTTGATATCCATTACCGGTTCCGCAGCCGGGTTGTAGTGTGGTACCATGACCTCGAGTCGTTTCCACTGCTTGCGTATCATAGCCGCGCAGGCGGTGTTGGTTGCGTGTCCGGGGTGGTATGCTATCACTCGTCCTTGTATGTGTTTTCCGATGAGTGCCAGGTCTCCCATGACATCGAGCAGTTTGTGTCGTGCCGGTTCGTTTTGCGCCAGCAGGTCGCTATTGAGGTATCCGAGTTTTGAGGCATCTTGGCGAGGCTGGTGTAGTGTGTCGCAGATGTCGTTCATCTCCTCTTGGCTGATAAGTTGGTCATAGATTACCAATGCGTTTTTCAGGTCTCCACCTTTAATGAGTCCTTTTTTGAGCAGTGGCATGATTTCCCGTACGAATACGAATGTGCGTGCCGGAGCGATTTCTTTTGAGAAGTCTTCGATGTTGTCTAGTGAGGCGTATTGGTTGCCGAGTATCTGGCTAGGGTATGCCACATGTACGTCGATAGAGAATTTATCGTCGGGCAGCAGCACGATGCGCGACCCCGTTTCAGGATTGACGTATTCCATGCGTTTGCTGACCACAAAGACGTCGGTGTCGGGCCATTGATCGACAACTCCGGCATTGTTGAGGGCTTCGATGAAGTATCTTGCACTGCCGTCAAGTATAGGAAATTCCGGAGCGTTGACTTCCACGAGAATGTTTGTGACTCCTGTTGCGAAGAAAGCCGCCATGGCATGTTCTATGGTTGAAACCTGCCATTCTCCGCGTTTGAGTACCGTGCCGCGTTCGGTGGCTGATACATAGTCTGCGAGGGCTTGGTAGGTAGGTTGACCTTCCATGTCAACACGGCGAATGAGGATACCGGTGTTGGGTTCCGCGGGGTGGCATGTGAACTCGATATCAAGACCGGTATGAAGACCTTTGCCCTTGAGGGTAAAGGAGTTGGATATGGTGCGTTGTTTCATGTTGTTATTGTTTATTGATTTTCTTGAGAGTTCTGTCGTGGTCCATAATCATGGTTCGCAGTTCGGGTAGTTGTTTCATGATAGCGGCGTTTTTGCGGAATGTCATGATGTCTAAAACCGGTGAGCCTTGATATATTCCCTGTTTTTTTATGCTGCTGGCCACTCCGCCCTGTGCTCCGATGATTACGTTGTCGGTTATTTCGAGGTGTCCTGCGACTCCCACTTGTCCGGTGAGTATGCAGTGGCTGCCGACAGTGGTTGAGCCTGCCAGTCCTACCTGCGCGCAGAGCACGGTGCTCTGTCCGATGGCGCAGTTATGGGCGATTTGCACGAGGTTGTCGATTTTGGTGTTGCGATGGATTATGGTGTGTCCCATCATGGCGCGGTCGATGGTGGTGTTGGCGCCGATTTCCACGTCGTCTTCGATAATTACGTCTCCGATTTGCGGCACTTTATGGTATGTGCCTTCTTTGTCTGGTTCAAATCCGAAGCCGTCGGAGCCTACTACGACTCCTGCGTGGAGCATACAGTTGCTGCCGATACGTGTGTTGTAGTAGATTTTTACTCCATCATAGAGCGTGGTATTATCGCCAATGATGACGTTATCGCCTATGTAGCAGTGAGGGTATATCTGTACGTTGCTGCCGATGCGTACGTTCTTGCCGATATATGCAAAAGCTCCGAGGTATGTGTCTTGCGGCACTGTGGTGCCTTGCGCCACGAAGCATGGTTGTTCCATTCCGTGGCGGCGCGGGTTGATGACATCTTCGACCATTTTTAGTAGGTCTGCCATTGCCTGGCGGGCGTTATCGACGCGTATGAGTGTTGCCGATGTGGGATGTTCAACAGCTATGTCGCTATTGATGAGAATTACGGAAGCTTGGGTGTCGGCAAGGTAGTGGACGTATTTGGCATCCATCACAAAGCATAACGAGCCTGGTTTGGCTTCTTCGATTTTAGCGAAGTCATTGGCGGTGATGTCAGGGTTGCCAACTACTGTGCCGTTGACGGCTTGCGCTATCTGTTGGGCTGTGAATTGCATATTAGTGAGTATTTATTAGGGGTTAATGTCGTTATCTATTTTCGTCTTCGGAATTCGGCTATGGTGATAGCCGCTGCTATAGCCACGTTGAGTGATTCTGCGGTAGGGTGTTCAGGCGGGTATGGATTTATCCTTATTTTATGTGTTATTTTGTCTCTCACAGGTTGGCTTATGCCGTGTCCTTCGCTGCCCATGATGATGAGTGCCGGTGTGGTGGTGGCTGTAGAGTAGATATCATTTCCGTCGAGCAGAGTGCCGTAGATGGGTATTGTGCGGGGAATGTTGTTAAGCCATAGGTCAAGTTGAGAGACGTATTTGATGTTGACTCGTGCTAACGAACCCATGGTAGCTTGCACGGTTTTTGGGTTGTAGCAGTCAGCGCAGTCGTTGCCGCAGACGATATGCCGTATGCCATACCAATCGGCGAGGCGTATTATTGTGCCCACATTTCCGGGGTCTTGCACACCATCAAGAATGATGATAAGATCATCGAAAGTTATCTCCGTAGCGTCACGCTTATGGAATATCGCTATGGCGTCCTGTGGAGTTTGCAGTAGTGAGAGTCGTTGGAGTTCTTTGTCATTGATATATTGTGCGTCGGGCAGCAGGGTGAGATTGGTGCTGAATAGTGAGTGGCAGCGGAAATGCGGCAGTAGTTCACTGATGGTTTTTGAGCCTTCTGCAACAAAAAGACCGAGCCTGTCGCGCTCTTTTTTGCGCTGCAGGCTTCGGATAAGTGCAATATGTGTTTTACTCACGCTGATGATTACGATTCCCGTTCTATGCGGAGTGCCTCTTCGTGCAGGGCATTCCAGATTGTTATGATGCAGTCCTCGGAGATACCTCGTCGTGTGCCAACTTCGATGCGGTCCATGACGACTTGTTGAAATCTTGTAGGGTCTTCGATGGGCTTTTCCGATGCTTTCTTGACCATACCTATTTGACGTGCCAACTGTTGGCGTTTCTCAATATATTTGAGGATTCTATGGTCAACGTAGTCGAGATACTTTCGCAGAGTGTTAAGATCTACACATGTTAATGCCATTGTATTAGTTCTTTTTCTCGCGTCCTTTTTTCGGAGCGACGAATTTTGCGGCGTCTATCGTGGTGTTGATTTTCTTGGCTCCGGTAAATGTGTAGAGGCTATAGCCGCCGGCTTTGTCCACCATCTTCATGGACTGTAGTGTGCCGTCTTTTTTGTCGTAGGTGAGTACTAACTGGCTAATAAGTCCGCGTTTTTTGTCTTTGGTGATGGTGAATACGTATTGCTTGCCGTTGTCTTTGAAGCCTGTGACCTTGCCTTCATTTTCCTTTGCCACATCGCTTATTTTGCCCGCCATGGAATAGAGCAGCGTGTAGTGGAGATTGTGGAATATCTCAAGTTTTTCGATGTTAGGTGTCTGAACTTTTCCGTCAGGTTTAGCTTGCGTGAAATTAGTGCCGTCGAGCACAAGTATTTCACCTTTTGGGTCACTATATATCATGCTCAGTTTGGTGCCCTGAAAATAGAGCGTACCGGATGATTTGGTGGTGTTGCCGGTGGCTTTGAGATATACCTCGCGGCTGAAAGTTCCCTCAAAGTTTTTGACCTTAGCGTTGAGTTTGAGGATGTTGTTCATGGCTTCTTGCTGCTGGGCAGATATCGTAAATACCATTACGGCGGCAAAAAGTGTTAGTAGAATTTTTTTCATTTTATTTAGAGTTTATTATCTCGATTTTTTTTACTAGATTTGCTAGATTTTCTAGATTTACTAGATTTGCTAGGTTTACTAGTTTTTCTAGTTTTTCTAGGTTTTCTAGATTTACTAGTATTTTTAGTTTTCTGGGAAAGATACGCCTGGCTAAGGTGTTCTTTTGTACTCGCTTAACCGCAACATTCCCGCCTCACCATTTCTCGCAAGCGGCATTGGTTTCTGCTTATCGAAAACGTTGCAAATTTTTCTTCCACTCCTGCTATGGGAGGTGTTTTTTGAGTCAGGGGTCAGGACTGTAAATTACCCCATAAATTGTCAAATAGTAAATGCGTCGGTAAATTCTTGTTCTTTGTTCTCCTAATTCAGTCCTCCGGTGATTGCTATTGTTTCTCCTGTGATGTATGCTGCTTTGTCTGATGCAAGGAATGCTATGAGTTCTGCGACTTCTTCGGCTTCTCCGAAGCGTTTTGCCGGTATTGTTTTCTTGAGTTCTTCCTCATCAAGTCCCTCGACCATATCTGTTTTTATGAATCCCGGGGCTATGGCGTTTACGGTGACATTTTTCGGAGCCACTTCTTTTGACAGGGCTTTTGTCGCCGCTATGATGCCTCCTTTTGCCGCAGAATAATTGGTTTGTCCCGGCAGTCCTATGAGTCCTGATACGGAAGCAACGTTTATTATTCGTCCGAATTTTTTACGGCACATGGGTTGTATCAGCGGTTGTGTGACATTATAAAATGCGTTTAGTGCCGTTCCAATAACTTTGTACCAGTCATCGGGTTCCATCCATAGCAGCAGATTATCGCGGCGTATGCCGGCATTATTAACCAGTACGGCGATATATTCTCCTTTATGTTCTGCCTGCCATTTTTCCAGTGCCTGTTGTGTGGCTTGTTGGTCGCTAACGTCGAATTTGAGCAGTTCTCCGTCGCCGCCATTGGCTCGGATGCTATCGAGCGTTTCTTGGGCTTTTGCGTCGTTAGAGACGTAGTTGATGATAACGTTATAGCCTGATTGGGCGAGTTTTATCGCGGCTGCGCGACCTATGCCGCGGCTACCGCCGGTTACTAATGCGTACATATATATGTTGGTTTGTTCTTGTTCTAGTTGTTCTAGTATTTCTAGTTGTTTCTCAATTTCTCAATTTCCATTTTCTCAACTTCTTCTACTGTCATCTGTGCTGTCATTGATGTTCCCAGTATGCCGTGCAGGTTGAGGTTTTGTCCTGTGAGCAGCAGGTTTGGTGCCGCAGTGCGCGGTGAGAGCAGTGTGAACATGATGTTTTCGCAATCTTTGCGGATGCCGTATGCCGAGCCTTGGGCAGTGGCTGTATAGTCGCGATAGGTCAGCGGTGATGATACATAAATCTTGTCTATCAAATCATTTACTGACGCTTCACTTCTTTGTTCTTTATTCTTTGTTCCTTGTTTCTTCGTTTCAAATAACACATTTTGTGCCAAACTTATCGCTTTTTGCGCTCTGCGCTGTTTCCAAAGTTCGTAATCGTGGCCTCGGTGCATGACATGGGTGTCTTGCCATTGTTCTACTTCTTGCCATATTACGGGTGTGAGTATGTCTATTTGATGGCATCGGTCAGTGCCTTCATAGCGTTCTGTGATTAGCACTGCATTGCCTTGCGCCATTTGCTCCGGATTCCAAAAATCGTCGATGCCGTCATATACGTATGTGTTTCTGTCGTTATAAGGTATGCCATCGCCTTTGAGTATCAGGCTCACGGTGAGCATTCCGTATGTGTTATCAAGTCGGGCGAACCTGTTTCGTTGTATTCGTTTTACGAGTTTGCTGTCCTGCAAGAGTGTCATTGCTGCCGCGGGATGTATGTCGGCGATGAATATGTCCGCCTCTATGCGTTCCCCATTGTCAAGTATCGCTGCTGTGATATGTGTGTCATTCTCCTCAAGGTTTTCTACTTTGGCTTTGACGCGTACTTCGCCGCCGTTGTGGCGTATGAGCTCCGCGAGTCGGTCAGCTACCTGTTGTCCGCTGCCTTTGAGTCGGTATGCCGATTGTATGAAACTGCTGTTGATTTGCGCAAAGGTATATAGTGGTAGCCGTGGCGAGAGTTCCATCTTGAGTGAAGCTCCGCAGAGCACTTTTATCAGTTTCCGGTCTGCGATACGTTCCTCGAGCCATTGTTTGGCGGAAATGCTGAATAGTGGCAGGCTATGGGCGGTATCTCCTATGTGTTCCGCTATTTCGCGTAATAGTGTGACATATTGCCTGATACCCTGCGCTTCGTGCGGAAAATAGCTCGTCATGCGTTGTTCGAAATTGTCGAATCCCATCGGGTAGTCGTATGCTTCGCCATCGATGACTATTCTGTCGAAGCAGTCCCGGTTCATTCTGTGCCACGGTAAATCGCAGAGTCCCAAATCAGAGAATAAACTGTGCAGTTTTTGCCCCTCGTCAAGCCCGCCGACATAATGAAATCCCGTATCAAAGTCGTGCTTACCCCGGCGGTAGGCTTGCAGACAGCCTCCAACGAGGTGTTCCTTTTCAAGCACGCACACACGTTTGCCGCGGCGTGAAAGCAACACACCACATTCAAGTCCGCCAAGACCGGCACCTATGATGACAACATCGTAGCGCATAAGTAAATGGCAAAGGTAGCGATTTTTTTTGATAGAACAAAAAAACAGTGGTAGGAGGCTTGATGTTCATGAGTGAAGTTTGCAAAAAGGATGTTATTTGTAACAAAATTGCATAAAAACAGCAAATTTGCTTACGTTTTTTGCGATTATGTAAAATTTTATTATTAAATTTGCAGTTTGAATAATAGTTGTTGTGCTTTACAACACTATTGAGAGTATAAAAAAGGAAATAACATTTTTAACATCACGTTTATGAAAGAAAGCTTTACTCGTTTTACCCGATGGCTTGCTTGTGCGTTGTTGACGTTAGGTGTTGCTATGTCCTCATCATTGAGAGCTAATGAGTTGTGTGAGGATGTCACAGGTTTGTCATTAGTTAGCGTATCGTCCAGCGATGCCATTATCATGTGGGGTATCACCGACACCAAGCAGGTCAAGGACCCGAGTTTTGTTCTCAAGGTTTCCACGACGTCTCTTGCCGCCAATGCCATAGAGAGTGCCACGGACCTGTTCCTCGACACTACCATTCCGTCTGGTGAGATACTCTATGTTCTTGAGGGTCTTGACGTTAACACGACTTATTATGTGTATATGCGTTCAGACTGTTCGCACGACTACGGTGGCACCGGTGATTGGGTGTCTTTGGTTTTCAAGACCTATTGCGAGCCGACGTCGCAGTTACCTATTCAGGAGAGTTTCGCCAGCAATCAGTTGACAGACTGCTGGAATAAGGATGGTAATGTTGGTTTCAGCAACTCGATTCGTAGTGGTTCTACGGGCTACTCGGCGAGTTTCAGTGCTACCTCGACCAATGGTGCCTATCTCATCTCGCCTCCTATTGATTCCGATTTCGGCAATTTGAGTATTACCCTGAAGGCTTATGGTGCTTCGGGGCGCACGTTGTCGGTAGGTGTTATGACGGCTTTGGGCGATTTGTCATCGGTAGAGCGTATAGCGTCTTTCAACCTCTCGCAGTCATGGACAGAATATTATGTGGCGTTGCCTGAGTCTTATACCGGCACAACGGGGCTTACGATAGTTATTTATGCTGCTCCGTCGGATATCACCACGCCGATTTATGTTGATGACATAATGATATTCCAAGAACCCTGTAAACGTCCCTCGGGACTTGCCGTGAGCGATATCACAACGGATGCCGCTCTTCTTTCTTGGGATGAGAGCAGTAAGGCTCATGCGTGGACTATCAGCGTCACCCCCGAAGGTGGCTCAGAGCAGTTGTTGTCAGCCAATGCCGCGAGCTATTCTCTGTCAAATCTGACATATAATACGTCATATACCGTCAAACTCAAAGCCCAGTGCGATAACGGCAGCGAGAGCGACTGGTCCGACCCCGTGACTTTCGTTACCGAATGTCCGCAACTCGTGGTGCCCCTCGAGGAGAATTTCAACAGCTATCCCTTGAACAGCGCCAACTATCCCGAGTGTTGGAAATTCCCGGGCAGCAAGGGTGTCGGAACACCGAGCGTGATGATTAATATCGGTATGGACAAGGGATATTCAGCCACCGGCGCTACCGGCGACAACGCTCTGATGTTCAAACCCGCGGCAGCTAGCATTAACCTCTTTGCCATACTGCCGCCCAGCAACGATGTTGACCTGACGGGCTATCAGGTTCGTTTCACATACAGCTATCAGGATCTCAGTGCCGGAAATCTCTATTTCGGCTATGTGACGGATATTGCTGACACCACGACCTTCCATGCCCTGACTCCGGCACTGCCGCGCACGGCGATATACAGCGCCGCCAATAATGCCGGAAAATATGAGTATGAGGTATCTCTTGCCGAACTGCCGCAAGACGCTAAGGCTCTGGCATTCAAATATGCCGGCGTATCCTCCAAAAAGGCCGGTATCGACAACTTGTTTATCGAACCTCTGCCACCATGTCCCAAACCCACAAATATCAAAATTGATGAAGTAGGTTCAGACCAAGCCGTGTTCTCATGGCACGACAGCGGCAACGGCAATGCCTGGAACGTTGTTGTCAGCCTCAACGGCAACGAAGTATTCAACCAAACGGTGCAGGATACTCTCGCTGTTGTGAGCGGATTGACATCTAAGACGGCTTATAACTATGATATTTCCGTTACTGCGGTATGCGCCGAGGAATCATCAGTAGCTGTCTCGAAGTCAGGCTCTTTCAGTACGCAGTGCTCGGTATATGCTGTTGAGGACTTCCATTTCGACTTCGAGAGCGATGACGAAGGATGGCCGACAAGTTCTTCCGCTTACGCTTCCGCTCTTGACAACTGTTGGTCTATGCCAGGTGCGTCAACTTATGACCGCGCATGGTACCGCACCACGACAAAAGCCACGAGCGGTACGCATAGTTTGATGAAGGGGGCTTGCTATTATAAGTCCAATCTCGTGTCACCCGCGGTACAGATTAACAGCGAGGGCTACACATTATATATGAATATCTACCGCACGAATATCTGTGAAGTGTATGATTATTATGATGAGTATTATACAGACCTTGACGAGCACGTTAAAGTGTGGATTAGCACTACGCCTGACACCTTGAATGCCACGCAACTCGCCAATATCAGTCCGTGCTATGAGCAGGCTCCTGCGCAGAGCGCCGAAGGTTGGTATGAGTTCGAGGCTCCGATAACGCTCACAGGTCAAATATATGTCATCATAACCTCTGACCAAGAAGATAGTGATGGCAGTCCGATATATATTGATGATGTCATCATTGCCCCGACTCCGACATGTGTTAAACCTCAAGGCGTTGGAAGTTCTGAGGTTGGAATGACCAGTGCGACCTTGACCGTAGCCGATAGTGACGATAGTCATACAAGTTGGGAAGTGGCTGTAATTCTCGGTCAGGACAGCATCAAACAAGTCTTTAACGCCAAGACGGGTGTTATTGCCGGCTTGCAGTCCAATACCGTCTATCAGACAGCAGTACGTGCTCTGTGCGGAGCTGACGATGCTTCCCGTTGGGTGAGCGGTAACTCATTCCGCACCGATTGCGGTCCTTTGGGCACCAATGACGGGTATTCCGAAAACTTCGACAGCTACGGGTCCATTGACGACCTCGGATGCTGGCAGACATCGTCGCGCGTTGTCATATCATCCAATTCTTCATACTGCTATGGTGGTTCAGGCAAGTGCCTGTTCTTCAACTATACTCAGGAATGGGCGGTAATGCCGGAACTGGTATTCGGCACAGATAAGGCAATTCTGACCTTCTACGCATCGTTCGAGAGTGCCGCGAGCAGCGGTAATATGGTAGTAGGATATGCCGACCCCGATGATTATGAGAATACCTTCGTGCCGGTATTTACTATAAATCCCGAGACTGATGTCAATATCAAGAACCCGACGCAATATACCGTGCCGTTCATAGGTTATGACATCCCCGAAGGCTATGTCATAGTGTTCCATTACGACAAAGAGAGCAGCACCTATTGGTACGGCGCTATCGACCAGATTAGTGTGCAGAAGGGTAGTGACTGCCCGTCTGTCAAGGGTGTCAGCATATTCGATGTTACGTCCACTTCCGCCACTATCGAGTGGAATGGTGAAGTGAGTGATTATCGCGTAAGTTTCTTCAGTCAGAATATCCCGTGGCTGCAACTTGCGAGCGCTACTCCTGTACGCACCGAAGATGTCGTAGGTGATTATACACTCGCACTCAACGACCTCGAACCTAACACCACTTACTATGTATCAGTTCAGGGTGTTTGCTCCTCCGACGGAACTTTGTCAGACTTTAGCCGTCTCGTGCGTCTCAAAACCGAGTGCGAAGAAAAGTCAGTGCCATACATTGAGTCCTTCGAGGCTAACGATACTCAGTTCAGCTGCTGGAATGTTATCAGCGGCAGTGCAGAACTGTCTAATAATGCTGCTGCCGGTGGCACACAATCACTATTCATCAATGGAGAAGCTGCGATACTGCTACCGCGCCTGTCAGGCTCTTTGGCTGACTATCAACTCTTAGGCGACTTCCGTAGCACATCGGCGATCACCATTAACTTAGGTGTTATCATTGACCCCGCCGACGCCAGCTCGATGATTAACCTCTCATCAATAAGTATCCCCGGCGACGGAGAATTCCACCGCTATGCGGCATACTTCAGCGATCTGGCTTCCAATCCGCAACTGGCACCATTTGCCAACGCGCATTATATCACTATTCAGGTGCCTACAGGCAATAACATAGCCGTCAATATCGATAACATCGAAGTCAGCGAAGCTCCACAATGCAAACCGGCCACGTCGCTTATCGTACGTGACCTTGCTGATACCAGCGCAAGAATTACTTGGGCGGCAAACGGCAACAGCAACTTCCTGCTCAATATCTACGACCAACATTATGCCGAAGGTGTTGAACCTGTTATAAGCCAGGCAGTTGCCGGTACTTCATACACTGTAGAGGGGCTCACGCCCAACACGCAGTACTATGCCTATGTAATAGCGACTTGTGAGGGAGACGTACAGGCTGAGATGTCATCAGAGTTAAGTGTTCACACAACACCAACTCCACGGCAAATACCGTTCTCAACATCATTTGAGAATGATACTGACAATGCCGACTGGTTCTTCATCAATACTTACGATAGCGGCGAGCAAGCCGTTAACCGCTGGACTATAGGCAGCGGAGCCAACAACGGAGGCTCGCAAGCCCTATACGTAACCAATGACGGCACCGCCAATAGCTACGATGTTGGCCAGAGAGCCGGAGCGTGGGCTTATTTAGTGCTCAACTTCACCCAAGCCGGCAACTATCAAGTAAACTTCGATTGGATATGCGGTGGCGAGGGTAATTACGACTATGGCCTGGCATTCCTGCTGCCGACTGATGTGCAAATGTCGGCACGCCCTGACACCCTGATGCTCGACAACAACGTCTTTGCCTCAGCAGGCAGTCTCACGGCTCCTGAAGATGACCGGATTATCATCCTCAATGACGGCGCGCGCCTCAATGGCAGTACTTCATGGCAGACACTGTCTGAATCCGTAGAAATCTCGCAGGCAGGCATTTACTACCTCGCCTTCGCGTGGAAGGACGACTATAGTACTGGCACTCAACCGCCTATCGCGATTGACAATCTCTCCATCAATCCTATCGTGTGCCCGCCGGTCGGCGAGATATCCATTAACAATATATCGGCAACATCAGCCTCAGTGATGTGGAGTGCGGTAGAAGGTGTTAGCGGTTATCAGTACGTGATACTCAATGCTTCGCAGTCGATAGCCGATGTTGCGGACTCCGATCTGAATTTCACAACTGAAACGTCAATCACTTTCGACCAACTGTCGCCAATCACAGGTTATGTGATTTACGTCCGCGCGCAGAACGAAGCGGGTGTATCTCCGACATGGTCTTCTGTAGCCATATTCACGAGTTGTGCGGCAATGCAATTACCATACGACCAAGACTTTGAAAGTACCGAGTCACTATCGTTGCCGCTGTGCTGGTCAGTAATCAAGAACCCTGACACGCAAAGTGTCTATGTAAGCACTTCAACGTCCTATTCACACGAGTCCGGCAAATCACTCTATATCTATTCAAGCAGCAATTCTGTGGCTTCAGACTATATCCTGTTGCCTGATTTCGAGGGTAGTCTCAATAACGTCTCTATGTCGCTTTGGGCAGCATCGTCCTATAGTCCCGACCTGTCGGCACAGGCAGGCTATATGACCAACGCCGCTGATACCACAACATTCGTATCAGTAAGCAACATCACTGTAAACTCATCGTCTACCGAGAATAACATCGTCTATGGTGAAGTTCCCGCGGGAGCCACCTTGGCTATCAAGGTCAACTTCTTCGATACCTATACACCGCTCTATATTGATGACGTAGAAGTCTATTACGCCGCCGCCTGCACACGTCCAGGTGGCATATCGGTGACCCGCGAATCCGAGAGCGCTACATTCTCGTGGACTGCCGGAGGTGCCGAGACATCATGGCATATCGACTACAACTTCAACCAAGGCGCTGTAGCCGGCTCGCTCGATGTTCAGCAAACACCTCAGTTCATCCTTGAGAACCTCACCGCGCTCACGACCTATAGCGGAACATTCAACGTTCGCGCCGTATGTGCCGAGGGCGATACTTCTGCCGTACGTCAGTTGCAAACGACGTTCACCACCAGGGCTCTGCCACCTTCGGCGCGTGCCATACCCTATAGCACAGGTTTCGAACAAGACGAAGACATAGCCTTTGTGCCTAACAACAATGACAACGACGGCAACGAAGTACCTAACCAATGGATCTTCGGCAACGCAGCTGATGCCGTAGCTTCCGGCTCGCGGGCTATGTATATATCCAATAATGCCGCTACCCAAGCTTATAGCTATAATATCTCGTCAAGTTCAGTGGCATGGTCCACGGCATATTTCAACTTTGACGAACCCGGTTCTTATGCCTTGTCATTCGACTGGAAAGCCGGCGGCGAAGGAACGTCAACCCCTTGGGACTATATGATGGTAATGATTATGCCTTCTACTGTTCAACTCGGTTCTTCCTCTGGTACGGCATATCTTGATGAAGCCACGGTATCATACAGCTCAATACCGAGCGCCACTGTGATACCGAACCTGCAAGTCATTACCAACGGGTCAGCTAATTTCTTCAATTTAAGTTCTGGATGGATAAACTTCGGTTCTGAATTCAATATCACCACCCCGGGCGAATACCAAGTGGCGTTCATGTGGCGTAACGATGGTACATCGGGAACTCCGCCTCCCGCGGCAATCGACAACTTTGCTATATCCCGCAACAGCTGCTCGCGTCCTACGGCTCTGACATTGAGCGAACTCAACGCTGATAATGAATTGTCTGTGTCTTGGACCGCAGGCGATGCCGAAACGCAATGGGCTCTGAACTACGCTTTCAATGCCGGTCAGGCAACGGAAATATCAGGCTCACAGATTATCAGCGACAACCCGCAATTCACCATCACGGGCTTCCAACCCGGCAATGTATATTCCGGACGTGTTGAGCTGAAAGCTATTTGCGGCGAGGCAGACACTTCGTCTGTAATATCAGCCAATAAGTCGTTCTATATCCAACCTCTGCCACCCGCGGCGCGCGACCTGCCTTTCGCTACCGGCTTCGAGGCAGGTGAAGACAACGCCTTCACGCTCTATAATGCCGACGCGCAAGGTAATGTATCTCATAACCACTTTATAGTAGGCAGTGCGGCTACTGCCGTACAAAGTGGCTCGCAGGCGCTCTATATCACTGATAATGACGCTACGGGAGCTCATAACTACGATACGTCAACTTCCAGTGGAGCCTATGCCGCTATGCACTTCAACGCATCTGCCGGCAAAATTAATATTGACTTCGATTGGAAGGGGCAGGGCGAGACAACATGGGACTATATGATGGCTATGCTCATGCCGGCTGATACATCCATCGTGGTATCTTCTAATACAATCAAAGTTGGTGGTCAGACGGTGGCTTATGCTACCATACCTACCAATGTACCCGGCTTGACGGTATTCACCGGCGAAACGTCCGGAACAGACAGAAAGTTCAACGTCTCATCCGCATGGAAGCACTTCTCACAAGAGGTTGACATAGATGCTGCCGGAGAGTATAAACTTATCTTCTTCTGGCGTAACGACGGCACCGCAGGTACTCCGCCGCCGGTGGCTATTGACAATGTGGCAATAACGCAAGTTACCTGCCCGGCACCGAAAACTCCTGAAATCTCAGTAGGAAACAATACTGTTCAGGTGGCATGGCAGCCCCGTGGTCAGGAAACGCAATGGGAAGTATCCTATACTCTCAACGCCAACAGCGCCAATGCCGTTTCAGGCTCGCAAATCGTTAATGCTCCGAACTGCACTATCGAAGGTCTCAGCATGGAAACCCAGTACAGCGGTTCTGTAGCACTACGCGCGATATGCGCCGAGGGTGACACGTCGGTAGTTGTATCACTGCCTTCTGTGCAGTTCACGACATTGCCCGACTGCCCGGCACCAACGGCTCTCGTGACGAATGTTGCTGCCGAAAGCGTGAAACTGTCATGGACTCCCGGACTGAACGAGACATCATGGCATGTGGTTTACAGCATTGGCAATATCACCGGCGACGTTGTTATCAACGATGTTCCCGAACTGCTCATTGAGGGCTTGCAGCCTCTCACGGCTTATAGTGGCAACGTCTCTGTTGCCAGCCGTTGCTCCGAACAGCAGGAGTCAGCACAACTCACGCAAACGCTTTCGTTCAAGACCACGGCTATTCCTGCCGAACTGCCGTTCAGCAGCGGCTTCGAGGCTTCGGAAAATGCAGCATGGGAATTTGCCGGAAGCTCTACCAATGCCTTCATGATAGGTGATGCGGCAGATGCGGTACATAGCGGTTCGCAAGCTCTGTATATCAGCAACGACGGTTCATCGTATTACTACAGCACATATTCCACATCAGCCTCATGGGCTTACGCTACTCTCAACTTCCCCGTGGCGGGTGACTATGTGGTATCCTTCGACTGGAAAGCCAACGGCGAAAGCACTTACGACTATCTCAAGGCCGCACTATTACCGGCAAGCAATGAATTGTCGGTATCGTCATCAGGCAACTTGCAAATCAGCGGAACTGTGGTATCATACGCTTCAGTGCCCAATATCGCCAACTACTTCGCACTCGACAGCGTAAGTTCTATTACCTATAAGCTCAACGGCTCAACATCATGGAATTCTGTAGAGAAAGAAGTGTCTATCACCACACCTGGTGTTTACTACCTCGCTTTCGGATGGGTCAACGACAATAGCACCGGCAGCCAGCCGCCGGCGGCGATAGATAATGTATATGTCAATAAACTCACCTGCCAAGCTCCGCAAATCAACGTCACGAATATCACCAGCAGCACAGCAGAAGTTCACTTCACTGTTGACACGGAAATCATGTCTGGTGTTCAGCTTGCTTTGGTTGAAAGTGGTGTTCTACCCGCCGATGAAAACTACGGAGTCGTGCTTACTCAATCCGGTGACAGCATATTCAGCAATCTCGAGGCAGGTACGAAATACGACATCTATGCCCGTGGAATATGTCTCACTGGTGAGTACAGCCGCTTGGCGAAGGTCACTGTGAAACCCTTCGAACCCAGCCGACTGCCGTTCTACAGCGATTTTGAATCCAATGAAAGTATCGTGGCATGGGATATCGTCAGCGGAACATCAACCAACGCCTTCGTGATAGGCGGCGACGCTAATGCCGTGAATGGTGGTCAGCAAGCGCTCTATATAAGCAATGACGGCGCTACCTATCAATATACCAATACTTCGGTATCGGCATCTTGGGCGTATGCCACTTTGTTCATATCCGAAGCAGGAACATATACCGTAGCTTTCGACTGGAAAGCAGATGGCGAAAGCAACTACGACTACCTCAAGGCATTCCTCTTGCCGGCAAGTAACGAAGTGACAATATCATCAAGCAATGTCCTGAATATCAATGGTTCTTCTGTCTCTTACAGTTCACTGCCTCAAATCGCCGACTACTTTGCTCTCGATAGTGTAGGCGCTTCAACCTACAAACTCAACCAGAAGTCATCATGGCAATCGGTAGTTAAGGATATTGTTATCACCAATCCTGGTCTCTATAGCCTTGTCTTCGGATGGGTCAACGACCATAGCACCGGCAACCAGCCACCGGCGGCGATAGATAATGTCTCTGTAACCAAGTTAAGCTGCCAGGCTCCGGCGATTGCTGTCACCGAGACTACCAGCAGTTCCATCACCGTCAGCTACACCTTCAATGCTGCTGACATGAGTGGTTTGCAACTCGCCCTGATGCCCGAAGGTGAAGAACCGCAGCCGAGCAACTTCGGACCTGTATATGCAGCTTCAGGCGACACCATATTCACCGACCTGATGAGCGGTATCGTATATGACATTTATGCCCGTGCGATATGCCTCGACGGCGAATACAGCCGCATGGCTCATATCTCAACCATGGCTAAAGAACCTAACACCATACCCTTCTTCTCCGACTTCGCATCGGCAGAGGGTAAGGCGGCTTGGGAGTTCGCTAACGGCAGCTTTACCAACCAATGGATCTTCGGTGAAGACGAAGCGGGCTTAGCACCCGGCAATAGCGTAGGCCTCTACGTATCCAACGACGGCTCCGCCAACGCTTACTCCGTAGGCTCTGCCGCGTCAGTATGGACCTATGCGGCTATCTCAATGCCCGCCGGAACCTACGACCTGAGCTTCGACTGGAAAGCCAATGGCGAACAGTCAGCGACGGGTACCGAGTACGACTACCTCCGTGCATTCATCATCCCCGACAGCTATGAACTGTCAGGAACAAGTGATAATCTCTACATCGGTTCCGAATCTCTCTCGACAGGCTATAGTGGAGTTGCGGCTCCAACATCAGCAGGTGTCATATCACTGCTCAATGGCGAGTCCTACGTGTTCTCAAAGGCTACCGATTGGCAGCACTTTGATGGTTCGTTCGACATCCCGCAGTCAGGCGTCTTCAAACTCGCATTCGCATGGCGCAACGACGGTTCGTCAGGAACACAGACACCGGCAGCCATCGGCAATATCAGCCTCACAAAACAGGCATGTGGTGGTATCAGCGACTTCCAAGCGCAGAACATCACTACTAACAGCGCTTACCTGTCATGGCAGTCAGAAGGCGATGCCGAAAGCTACGACATAGTACTGCTCACCGGCAACGAGTCAATCAACAGCGTCAGCGATGGTGACACGCGTATCAATCATACCGTTGACCCCGTATTCGACGCGCAAGGTCTCAATGCCGCTACAGGATATAACGCCTACATACGTATCAATTGCCAAGAAGGTACCTCGTCGTGGAAACGCTTCTCATTCTTCACAGAATGTGATGTCGTGGCGCTGCCTTATAGCGAAAACTTCGATAACCAGGTAGCCGCTCAGCAGCCTAAGTGCTGGACGTTGCTCAACAACAACGATGTTGCCAATGCCGCACTCGTTACCGCCCAAACACAAGGCAACGCGCTCGTGCTCCGAGGCAATACATCAACGTCAAGCACGGGAACCTTCTACACCCTGCTGCCCGAATTCTCGCAGCAACTGGCTGGTGCTGAATTCCAGTTCTCATACAAGATGGCTAATAGCTATAGCTCTGCGCCAAGCCTGGCAATAGGTTACCTCACCGATGCCGCCGACGCCTCGAGCTTCGTACTCATAGCCACGCTCGACAACAGCACGACCCTCAACGATACGGTATTCACCCTGCCCGAAACCATGACCTCTGCCGACTATCGCCTCGCGTTCCAATATACGCCTAACAGTACGTCGAACTACAACATTACCATCGACGACATCAGCCTACGCTGCATCAGTGCCGTTGAAAACTATAACGACGCTATCTGCTACGGCTATGACTATCAGAACCACGGCTTCAATATTCCGGCATCGCAACTCACCGCCGGTGAGCATAACTTCACCGAGTACCGTGCCGACCAAGGCGGTAACTGCGAAGTGCGTGTCAACCTCACACTCAATGTGCAACAGGCCATCACGGCATACTACAAAGACACCGTGTGCGCCGGACAGGCATACTCAGGCTACGGATTTGAAATACCTGCCGCTAACGTGGCTACACGTACCTACCTCGGAACCACAGAGCCCTCGTACCTCGGTTGCGACAGCACCACATACCTACAGCTCTACGTATTCATCGAACAACCCGAAGAAACTGTCGAGATATGCTACGGACAGTCCATAACACGTGGCGACCAAACATTCAACGCTTCCGGCTACTATAACTATCCTACCGTCAACAGCCGCGGATGCGAAGTACAGGGCATCTTGCACCTCACCGTGACCGACGCACCGATAGTTGAACACCAAGAGTCAATATGTCTGGGAGATATCTACGTTGACGAACTGTTCACCGAAGGCTATGCCGAAGCCGGTATCTACGATGTCGAAGTGGCTGACGCAGAGACAGAATGCGTAACCATACACCGACTCAACCTCAGCACCATAGCTCCCGTATATCACGATACACTCGTTACCGTAACAGGCGCTATGCTGCCCTACCACTTCGAGAGTCAGCAGGAAATCCTAGTGCCCGAAAATAACGTCCTCAACGGACAGACATTTACGGCGCAATACACCTACGTGTCAGCTCTCGGATGCGACAGTATCATCAATGTTAGAGCACGTGTGGACCTTGGCGAAGGACTCATCAATGTCAATAGCAAGGCCATAACACTCACGCCGAACCCCATACACCGTGGACAAAGCGTCAATGTCAACTACGACTTCACCGAGCAACAGCGCCGCGGACTGCGTGTCGAAGTAATCGATATGACAGGCAAACAAGTCACCAACGACATTCCTGAACTCTATCCATTGCAGGTATCCGGATTTAATGTCGATGGACTATACCTCGTACGTATCACCACCGGCACCGGAGAACACTTCCACGGACGAGTCCTGGTTAAGTAACCCGACCGTAATAAATAAGTAACCCGACCGTAATAAATACAAAAGAGGATGTGCACCCTGCACATCCTCTTTTGTATTTGTATTTGTGTGATGTATTTTTGTATTTGTATTTTTGTATTTGTATTTTTGTATTTGTATTTTTGTATTTTTGTGT
>ODAI013454644.1_pt1 | contig 19644 bp, 16 predicted proteins | sample 1539321 | NCBI WGS metagenome assembly ODAI01 (sample SAMN02144231, study PRJEB22623) | gut metagenome | biome: sheep rumen | host: Ovis aries | place: New Zealand
CCATTTCAGCTTATAGATTATGAGATGATACTCCAAAAATTGAATGAAGGCTTACGTTAAATCCGCTAAAGCATGTTTCTCTTATTGGTTTCATTATGATATTTCTTATCCAGTTCTGATGGTGAAATCCTGTACATTTCAATCCACAAAAATTTAAGCATAAATATAGAGATGAGCTTATTACATCACTTGCATGACCACTAAGTAATATCTTTCTATGAATTATTGGGATATTAATTATGTTTGTTTATTGAGTATTATTTGAAGTATCGCAAAGTGAGATACTTAGATGATCTGATATTGTTTGTGTGTTTTTTGAGTTTTTCTCAATAATCAACTTCTGACTAGCTGCTTTTAATCTCATTCCCATCGTTCCTTTAGACTGATATAGATTAGTAAAAGTTGTGTCTCATAAAGCATGAGAATGGATGGAAAAATATGCAGGAATCATCTCAATAGTATTTCTAGCACTATTTGTCATTTGACCATTATGAAATATAGTATGATCATTTATTATGTGAGTAGCTTCTGCCCTTTTTAGATTCTTTTCTTTCCCATTAATGCAGGTATTCTATTAACTTTCTAAGAAAATAAGAATACTAGAAAACTAAATTTATTTTTTACGCATAACAATCATGTTAGAAAAATTACAAACTATCATCAATAAATATGAATCACTTAGAGAAGAATCTCTAAAACCTGAAATATTTGAAGATATGGAGAAAGCTAAAAAGATTAATAAAGAGTTATCCTCTATGGAAAAGACTTATGAATTAGCTGTTAATTATAAAAAAGCATTAGAGACAGAAAGAGATGCTTTAGATTTAATAAACAATGAAAGTGATGCTGATCTTGTTGAAATGGCTCAAGAAGAACTTAATGAAGTAAGACCAAAAATTGAAGAATATGACCGTCAATTAACTATCGCACTTTTGCCAAAGGATCCAAATGATGATAAGAATATTTTTCTTGAAATTAGACCTGCTGCTTGAGGTGATGAAGCTTGATTATTTGCATCTGAACTCTTAAAAATGTATTTAAACTATGCTCAAAGAAAATGATGGAAACCTGAAATCGTTGAAGAGCAACTTTCAGAAATATGAGGAGTTAAATTTGTTATGGTTAAAATTGCTGGAAACTCAGTATATTCTCTTATGAAATTCGAATCTTGAGTACATAGAGTACAAAGAATTCCTGATACAGAATCTAACTGAAGAGTTCATACTTCAACTGTAACAGTAGCAATTATGCCAGAAGCAGAAGATGTAGATATTCAAATTGACCCTAAAGATATTATTATGGATACTTATGCCGCATCTTCATCAGGATGACAGAATGCAAACAAAAACCAAACTTGAGTTAGATTACACCACATTCCAAGTTGATTAATAGTAAATATTGGTGATAATAAATCACAAATGATGAATAAAGAAAAAGCTTTTGCAGTATTAAAATCTAGATTATATCAAATTGAATTAGAGAAAAAACAAGCAGAAGAAAAGAGTCTAAGATGAAATCAAATTGGGACATGAGATAGATCAGAAAAGATAAGAACTTACAACTTTCCACAAGATAGAGTAACTGATCATCGTATTCATGAATCTTGGTCTAATCTTCCTAATATTATGATGTGAAATATTGATGAAATTATTGATAAACTTGTACTAGAAAACCAAACAATGCTACTTAACAAAGAGATGTGAAATACTGAAGAATAATTTTATTATTCAATATCAAGTATGAGAGAAAACGATAATAATATTATAGAAGAAAAAAATAAATCAGAAAAGAATCTAACTTCTGAAGATATTTTATCTGCTTTTATGATTGATTGAGTCGATTATAAGATTCTAAGGAAATCTAACTCTAAAATTGAAGGAGAAAAGCTTTGATTAAATATTAAAAATTCTGTACCTGTCTATTATCTTGAATGATTTTGAGTTCGTAAATGATCTTATCACATTAAAGAAGACTATATCTTAATGTTTAGTAATGCTGATGAGGAAACTTTAAAACACGAAATTATTCATAGTATTGAATATAAACAAAATCCAACTCCAGAATTAGAAGATTTCTTTATAAAAGTAAAAAACACCATTTCTGAAGATTCGTTTGAAAACTGAGCAGTTAGCTTTAATTTTGCGAAGAATATTCATGAGTTTTTAGCTGACTGATATAGTAAAACAATCTTTATTAATGCACTAAAAAAAGAGAACTTATATGATGAATTTTTAGAGAAAACTAAATATATATTTGAATAGCATTTTATTTTAAATCTAAAACAAAAATGAAAAAACTACTATTACTTTGAATATTTTCAATGAGCTTTCTATTAATTTGATGTTGAGATAACAAGGGAAATTGATGAATTCCAGAAGAAGAGCTACCACAAGAATCCTCTATTTGTCCTGAAGGATTTTACTGGTTCGATTCTGTAAAACGTTGTATGAACATAGAAAATGTTGAGTAGAAAAAAATGAGAAAGTTAAGCTTTCTCATTTTTCATATTATTCATCATCTTCATCTTCAGGAGAGAAGTTTACATCAAGATCATCGTAATCATCATCATCTCCGTATTCTGCAAAGAAATCGTCATCATCATATTCATCATCTTTTTCTTTCACAGCAGGTTTCCTTCATCTTTTCTTCTTTCACTCTGTAGTATCATTATTCATCTTTTCTATATCATCTTCAATTCATAGCATTTTCTGCAATCATTGATGTTCTTTCAATTTCTGTATCACTTTTTGTTCAATCTGCCTTACTCTTTCTCTTGTAACATCGAATTCTTCTCAAACCTGCTCAAGAGTAAACTTTGGTCAGTCAATTCCATATCTCATCTTAACAATTTTAGCTTCTCTATCATCAAGCATTCAAAGAATAGCATCAAGATTATTTCTAAGAGCTGTTCTTTCAGCTATTTGATCTGGTCTAAGAGTATTAGAATCCTCCAAAAGATCTGCTAATGTATCTCTTCACTCATCTCAAACTTCTCTATCTAGAGATACATTTCAGAAAATAACCTCCTCTAGTTTCTTAATCTTTTTGATTGGGAATCCTAATTTTTGTCAAATTTCCTTACTTGTTGGTTCACGTCATAACTTTTGGAAAAGTAATTGATATGCTTTATTATATGAATTCATTTCATCAATCAAATGCACTGGAATTCTTACATGTTTAGACATATCAGCTATAGCTTTTGTTATTGATTGCTTAATCCACCATGTTGCATAAGTAGAGAACTTAAATTCTTTATCTGGATCAAATTTTTCAATAGCCTTAATTAGTCAAATATTTCATTCTTGTATCAAATCAGAGAATGTTAAACGAGATCCAAAGAATCTTTTTGCAATTGAAATTACTAATCTAAGATTAGATTCAATTAACTTCTTTTTAGCTTCTTCATCTCATTTTTTAATTCTTCTAGCAATTTCTCTTTCCTCATCGTATGTTAGAAGAGGAATTCTAGAAATATCATTAAAATAGAGTTTTATATAATCTTTATATTGGTTATCAACTGAGCTTTCAGATTTTCAACCATAAAGACTAATTTTTCATAGTTTACTTTCTTTTTTTGCAATATCTTGTTCTTGCTCTAAAGCTTCTTCAATTGTTACTATTTTAATTCAAAGTTTTTCAGTCAATGAGTAGAATTTCTCTAATGTTTTGATGTTTCCATCCATATCGTCGATTTCAGATATTACATCTTCTTCTTGAATACTTCATTTAGCAGCTCATGTTTCTAGGAGTCTTTGAAGCCCCTCGTTAAGCTCACATATATCATCTTGCAACTTATCCCAAAGTTGCTTTTTTACTTCATCCATTAATTACTAAATTTTTAGCAATATAAATATTATTAAATTTTTACAATATTTGACAATTTTATTTTTTTATATATAATATTCTTCGTGTAGTAGAACCTTGTAAGTGGAAATGAGATAGTAGTATCTCATATCTGCGAAGGAACAGGCTCGTATTTCGGGTCTGTTTTTTTATTTTTTTACAGGTGGTAATTTAATTACATATGTTTCCTTACTTTGAGATCTACAACTTAATGGTTTAAAGACTTTAATGTTTTTTCATCAAAATCTTTTTTTCATTTTAGCAACGAACTCATCAAATCATGGCCCCATAAATACTTTAATTACAAATGAACCATTTTCATCTAAGAGTTCATCATATAACCAAAATGTTTGATCTAGAAGATCTATCGCTCTCATTGCATCAATATCCTTTAGACCTATTGTATTTGGTGCCATATCAGATTGGATGAAATCGAATTTCTCTATTGATTGAGAAGAAAGAATAGCTTTCACTTTTTCCTTATCTGTGACATCCTGTACATAAGTATATAATCAAGGGAAATGGAGATCAACAGGCTTTAAATCAAATCAGATTACCTTATAATCTTTTGTTCAATATTTTTTCAATTGAGCAATAGAATATTGTAACCGACTTCAAGGAGCACATCATATATCAAGAATGTTTTTTGTAGATTTCTTTATTAAAAAAAACTTTTGTTGGATTTCCTCTAGTTTAAATGCACTTCTAGCTTTATATCCTTCTTTTTTAGCTTTTTTAAAATAGAAATCGTAAGGATTATACATAATTAGCCTCTCTTATAAAACAACAAAAAAGAATCCTAAGCAATAGCTAGGATCTTTATATTTTTTCTTCAACTTTCATGTCTCATTTTAGCAGTTTCTCCAATTTTTTTTCACCTGATAGCTTGTCCTATAGGTGATTCAAGAGAAATAGCTAATTCTCCATCAACAGTAACTTCTCATGTACCAACAATTCTTACTGTATATTCTTTATCATCATCTTCAATTTTTAGAGTAACTGTAGATCAGAAGTCTACAATCTTATCTGAGCTTTTAACATCTTTTTCTTTATCAATAATTTCAACATCATTAAGAAGATTTTGAATTTCAACTATTCTTGAATTAATGAAATCCTTATCTTCCATTGCTGATTTATATTCAAAGTTTTCTGAAAGATCTCACATAGCTTTAGCCTCAGAAAGTCTCTCAAGAACTTGAGGTAATTTCTCTTGTTTTAATTCTTGTAATTCAGCAATAAGTTTTTCATAACCTTCTCTTGTAAGAAAATTTTTACTTGCCATAATTTATATCTTTAGCAATAAATAAAATAACAATATACTAGTTTTAGTGAAATTCTATTTTAAGAATCCCCAGAATCCAAGAACTTTTCTCTTCCATTTACTAAATGCATGAGCAACTAAGTCTGTAGCTACTTTAAATCCTTTATGATTTTCAACTACAAATCTTTCTCCATCATATGAGAAAATAAAATCAGCTTCATAAAGTCAGCTCTTATTCTTAACGATAGTATAATCTATAACTACTTTAGCATCAATATTTTTTGAGTAGATTTTCTTAAGGATAGTTTGTCCTTTATTTGCAAGTTGATGTTCAACTGCTTTTTTAATATCAGCTTCCATTATAGGAGTAACATCTCCAACAAACTTAAATTTAACGTCACTTACTTGTAAAAGTTCTTGTGTCATTATGGTCTAGTATAAAATATAAAGCTTTTTCTTTTTTAATAAAAAGTATATAAAATGCAAGCTTTCCTTTGTTTTTTATCGGGGAAAAACACGAATTATACAATTCAAACAAAAAATCAATTATAACTCATTAAATACAGCTTAGGTACTGGTATCTTTATTTTTTATCTAAACATTTGCAACTTCTAAAACTGAATTCCAAATCTTCATTCATTGTATTTCGCTATTATGAGTAATTGTATAGAATTTCATTTGTCTTTGTTTTACAAAATCATCAAGCATTTGAGCCACTTTTCATACTGTATCAACATCTAAATTATTAACTGTTTCATCTAAGAACAACATTTCTGTTTTTAAATATGAGGAAATTGCTAGCATCCAAACAAGTTTTAATAGAGTTCTCTGTCATCAACTTAGACTCTTAACATCTCTTTCTCACCTATCATCGATTATTTTTGTTTCTAATTCTAGTTTTTCTTTCGATTCATTTAATTGTATTGTAATTTGATAGTCTGTTACACTACTCAGGTATGAATTAATAATTTCAGTTAAAACTGGTAAATACTCCCCTAACACAAAAAGCAATAAATCTTTGTTAAGAATTCAATATAATACTTTTAATTTTTTCTCTTCCTCTACGAGATTTTTTAGATTAACTTGCATCTTATTATAATCCTCTATCAATAATTTCAATAACTGAATTGTAGAGATATATTCTTGTAAGTTATTTTCAACTTCAGAAATTTCGGCAGAAGGATGCTTAGCTATTTCATCAGATATCTGAGTTATTTTTTCTTGAAGCTCTTTTTTCTGTTTTTCAATAGCTATTATCTGTTCATCTTTTTGTTTAATACTAGTTTCTAATCTAATTTTTTCTTGTTTTAATGATTCTTGTGATGATTGAAGTTCCTCTTGCTGTATAATCTTTTTTTCTAGATCCTTTATCTGATTCTCTTTTTGTTTAAAAGTTTCATTTAATTCATCAATCTTTTTATAGTCAACTATTTTTAGGAAATCTCTTAATAAATCCATTGCCTTATTATTTTTAATCTGTTCGTCTTTTATTGTTTTCCTTTCATCTTGAACAGCAGTTTGAGGATTTAGTAATTTCTGTTTAATATCTTCTAATTTCTTATCGAAATCTTCATTTTTTATCTTTTGTTCAATCACATCTTTTTCTTCTAGAATCTTTTTCCTATCTAGTTCCCTTTGCTCAAAATGTTGTTTATTAATAACACGAATAAAAGGACATTGACTATTAATCTTTTCACAAGAGAACTCAGCCTCTGATTCAACTTGTTTTTCAAAGGTTTCTAATCTTTCATTCAATGACTTTAACTGATTATCATACATTGTTTTTCTCTCAATCAAAGTCTTCTCCTGATTCTTCAATGACTCTTTTTCTAATTTTTCTCTCTCGTTTAAGTTTTGAAGCTGTTTTTCTAGTAGTTCATTTTTTGATTTTAAAGAGGTTCCCTGAGCCATTAATTCATGAATAAATTGCTGATTCATTCTCAAATTAAAATCTGATCTAAGTGATAGATTTAGCAGCTCTTTATTTTCTTCATAAAAAGATTTACATTTATCATTTTCAGCTTGTTTTTCTAAATCATCCTGAGAATCCTGATATTTTTTCTTTTCACTTCTAAGAAAATCAAGTTGTTTAGGATCAATATTTGATAGTTTTTTATCTATATCTTCAATTCAATATTTTGAGGAAGATATTTCTCTTTGTATTGAAAGAATTTGAGACTCAAATCAACGATTTTGTTCTGAATAGGCTGATAATGTTGCTTGCTTCTTTTGATACTCTTCTTTTAGGTCTTTAATAACTTCTTGCAATGGAAGTATAAAACTAAAACATTCTTCAGGAATAGAAAAATTGTTTATACTTAGATTTTCTTTAAACATTCTCAATTCATCAATTTCATCCCTTGAAGAAGCTACAATATCTTTCGAGATTTGCTTATCATCAAGAACTGAAAAATCTTGTAGAATAATTGATAAATAATTATTCAATTTTGATTCATAATTTGAAGTGTCTTGCATTGATTTTATCTGGAGAGCCACCTCTCTTTGTTTATCTTTTACCAAATCTTTGCTTTCATCAATTCAAAGTAATCAGAAAACATTTTTCAATACTTCAAGTCTTTCTGCAGGCTGCATCTCAAAAATATTTTTAGAATCTTGAAGTAAAAATATTGTACTTTCAAAAACTTCTTGTGGTGGTAAAATTGAATCAAGATGTTGTTGAAGATCTGTTTCGTTTTTAAAAACTATTTCTTCAAGTATTCATTCTTGAGCTTTTAAAACTTTTTCAATATCTAATCATGGATTCAATGGATTAGTATATTCTATCTTTCTTAAGAATTCTTCTTCAGTTAATAAACAAGCATATAAGTGAGATATTGTAGAATCTTTTGCTTTTCACTTTTTAAGATTTCTAACTACAAAATACAGTTCTCAATTTAATGAGAACAATAGTTTAATAAATCAAGTTTCAGATTGTATATTTAGAAGATTCCTTGTTCAAAATTTATATAATGCATATGTTGGCCCATCAAAAAATAGGAAGGATTTTCCTGTTCAAATAGGAGCTTTTATTAAATAATTTCACTTATCAAAAATAATTGATAACAATTTATCCCTGAATGGTCAAATATTTTGATAACTAACAGCAACAAGATTTAACTGCATTATTTATTAATACGCAAAATATAAACATACTATAATTATTGATTTTTACAATGTTTGCAAGAGAGTGATTAGGATAATACTTGCTTTTATTCATCAAAAAGCTAGGTGAAAAACCTAGCTTTTATTCTTCATTCTCAACAATCTCGAAATGCCAGAGTTTTATACTCTCAAGGCTTTTTTCAATTTTCTCAAGATCGCGTGATAGCTTTCTTATTGAACGTTCACAATCTATCAGGATTCCTGTGTTATCATCGCAAGAACACGAATCAGTATTCGAAGAATATCTTTCTTTCTCATGCTGACAATTCCTGATTAAGTTTTTTACGGTTGCCTTATGAGTTTCAAATTCTCTTTGCAAAAAATCTAGAAGCTCAAGTTTAGTTTCAACATTAATTTTTGTATTCATATAGTATTTGTTTTATATTTGATTTATTTTTTAGCCAATATTAAATATTTGAAGATATAAGGGAAAATTGCTAAAGAATTTTTAACCTTTCTAGCATTCCTTTTAGGATCAGTTATTAATCTATACAGCCATTCCAATTTTATAGTTCTCCAAAATTTTGGTGCTCTTTTTTGGGCTCAAGCAATAAAATCAAATAGTCATCATGTATTAACAACCAACAGCTTGTTCTGCTGTATTTTTTGATAATTTCTACTTGTCCATAATTCTTGTAATGGAATTTTTGGAGTAGAACGAGCAACTAAAAGAATATTTATAGTATCTTGATATTCACTCATAGCTTTTTGAGCTTCAGCCCAATTAAAATCAGAATATCAATCTTGTTTATATATAACGTTGAATCATTTGAACTTTAATTTCTCCTCTACTTTATCTAAATATTCCTGTTTTGTTCAATAAAGAAGAATACATAATTTTTGAGGTCAATATTTCTTTTTAGCTCACTCTAAAAAATAAGGTACGAAATCTGTTCAATTTAGATTTGATAACCATAAACGAGGAGCCTCAATACGTTTCAAAAGTTTTGCACAAGCATAAAAAATCTGAAGTGCTATTCCATCTGGAAGTAGAAAATCAGATTTTAACAAAATTTTCTTATATTCTCTTTCTTTTTCAGTTTTATCCTTATCACTAAACAAAGATTGAGAAACAATGTTAGCAAAATAAACAAAATTCACTATAGAGAAATCTTGCTGTTGATAGGTCTCCAAAATTTCAGAAACAGCATTTTCAGCTGATCCAGTATAAATTTTTTCTAATATCGATTGCATTCTCATAAGAGAATTAAAAAAACGAACAACCTTTTTTATAAGGAATTAGCTTTTAGTTTCAAGCAAAGCGAGAATTACCGCATATTTATGCATAATAACAAATATTATAACATCTCTGTTATATTTACTTTAAACGAAAATTTTAAATCTGTATTAAACTTAAATTTAGAAATTTTCTATAACTCCATATTTTTACTTGATTTTAAACCGAAAGATTTTTAATCTAATAAAAAACAAAACGCGTATGATAACACAAAAAAGAGCAATCGATGAAATTGATATTCATGCATATGAATTTCTCCATGATTTAGCAGAAAAACACGGATTCTCAAATCTCGGCATTTTCTGTGAAATAAAGTCTCGCGCCATTGGTATTGATACCTACCATGAACATATTACCGATGATAAGATTATTGAATTTATTGTCGATGATGAGTTAGTAGGATTCGTTTACCTTAGAAGAGATTGTATGAATTGGACTGAAGCAACTTTTATAGAAATACCAGAAGCTATTGAAAGAGCAAGGAACTCACTTAAGTCGAAAGGTATTCTAAAAGATTAACTACTTTCATTTAAGCAGTCTTTTATAAAGACTGTTTTTAAATTACTCAGAGCCTTAAAACTGTATTATTATTCATTGTTATTAAGCCTCACAGTGCATATTTATTAAATATAGTTTCTAGATTTTCCTTATATGTAAGATAGTTCTTATCTCACTGTTTAGGAGCATATGATGCAGAAAAATTTAATCAAAGGAAGGCTTCTAATGTAAGAGTATAATCATTAGGAAACATCAGAGTCTCATACTCTGAAAAAAATTCTTTAAATACGGATTCTTTGTTATCCAATCATCAACTTGATCATTTATACAAAGGGCAATATTTTTTGCTTAATTCATCTATTACTTTTATTATTTCTGAATTCTTATCTCAATTGTTATACAATATAGCTACTCTTCAAGTTTTATTTAGTATTCTTTTACATTCTTTTTTAAATAATTTAGTATCAAACCAATGAAAAGCCTGTCCAACCGCAACTAAATCAATAGAACCGTCTGGTAAAGATATATTTTCAGCAGTTGATTGTATATATCTAAAATTCTCTGCATTTCACAATTTTGTAATTAATTGATTTAACATTTCATGATTTGGTTCAACAGCATATACTACTTTTCATTTATTTAAAAATTGCTCTGTTAATTTTCATGTTCAAGCTCAGATATCTGCAATATATTCAACATTATTTTTTGCTGTTTTAAGTATATAATTAATACTATCTTCAGAATAAGAAGGCCTATATTTTGTATAATATTCACTTAATCAATCAAACTTAGAGATTATAGAAACCATAACAAAAAATATTGGTAAATGCCTTACATATACCAATATAATATATAGATTCAACAAGAAGAATAATTATATACCTCGTTTATTCCTCCTCTGCAGATAAATCATTAAATAACTCATCTTGTGTATTTAATTTCACTAAACAGTAGTCCTTAATTGAATCTGACCACGTATCTATAATATCCTTAATTTTTTGTAAATTTTCAGAAAGTTCAGATGCTTGGAATTCTCAATCTGTAAGATAATTTTTAAGGTCTGTTTTCTCTTGCTCTGAAAGTTCATCATTATAAACCAATAATACTTCACCAACCTCTGCTGCTATTGGATCCAATGTTTTACTAGAAATTTCCTGTAGTTGCTTTTCTCATCATGCAAATGTTGAAAGAGTTTGATTCATGGTGATATATATAGAGTATAAAAATATTATATTTGCTTTTAGCTAATAATATTCTAAAAACCTTATAACATATTTTATATTATTTTTGTTATTTGTCAATTTTTATAGCATAATAAAAATGGACATTTTTTATCAATACCCACTTTTATAAAAGAAACTTCTATTAACTTCATTATCTTGAAAATACTTTCTTTGAAATTGTATTATTTGGCAAGAATACATCCACTAATTTATTCGTTATAGCATAAGAGAAGTCTTGTAATTGTATTAATTTTTCCACCATTGTTGTATCTCAATAAGATCTAGCCATTACTTCAGATATTGCTCACTTATTAGAAAGTTGTAGAGCTCTTATTCACTCAAACTGAATGTCTCATGACATTTTAAGCGGTAATAGCATTGTTCTTGTTTTTAAATTCCATGAAGGTTGTCCTATTAATTCTCATTTTCATGAATACTTAGCCTTTGATAACAATGCTGTTTTTCATTGAGTTTTATCAATAGCCACCAATGAAAAACCTATTTCTGAGTTATCTGTTGATAAATCTATTATTGAAAAAGGCGAACTTCAAAACATAAAATATTTATGTCATTTCAATGGGAACTCAACTCATGCATGAGTAGTTATACCTCAATTTGATAGTTCTCATACTTTCACAAGTTTTTCTTTATTTTTTAAGATAACTGAATCTGAATGAAACTCTACATTAGTAAAGTCTTCTTCTGAAGTATATAGAGGCTTTTCAGCTCATGGTGCAAAAGAAGAATCAAAAGGAAGTAATATATACTGATTAATCTTTCAGCTATTTCTCTTCACTACATATGCCAACCTCATATCTTTTGCATAAATTCACCCTCAAACAACAGGGACATCTAATTGTACTGATTTCTGGAGATTAATCTTTGGATCTAATCAAAATTTTTGAACAATTGTAGTATTTCAATCTCAAGGAACTGCAGTATACATAGATTTTTCAGTAAACTCAAATTCAGATACTGTTCATAATAAATAAAGAATATCTTTTGATATCTTTAGATTATTCATATTTAACACTATAACACTCCAAAATGATGGTATTTGATTTGAAGGCATCTGCAAATATCTATAATCTCTACAAACAGAGATTTTCTCTTGTGGCTCATATCAAAATTTTATTCATTCTGAAAATACTGGAAATATTGAAGGCAAATTACCATCTTTTTTAATAAAGCTTTGAGCCGTAGATTTATCAAGAGGAGCATTTGTAATTACATATAGTTTCCCATCTTGCTCATGAATTTTTATTATTTTTCAAGTATGCGTAAAATAGTAGTATGGAGATATTTTTCAATCAGATATCTCATAGAAAATACCTATTGTTTCTGTTCTTCTATTATAATCAAAATGTTCAGCAAAGATAACTAAGTATTTATTATCATAAACACGAGTACGGATATTATCGAATCCTACTGGCAATTTTATTTTTCAAATCTTCTTTGAATACTTAAAATCTACTGTTGAACCTTTTGGATCTTTAGGTCACATTACAAGAGTTATTAATCTTTCTTTTCAGTTATAATCAACAAAATAACTTGAAGAATAATCTTGTACAGCTCAATCATCAATAACAGTAGTTTCATCAAAAGGTACGGCAGAAGTTTCTACAACTGATGGATTTTGAAGAAGACTATTTAAATTAGATGCAATTGACATACAGTTTGAAACTGGAAGCCAATCTATTTGCTGCCCAGTCGCATTAGAAGAAAGTGGAAATAATAATCCTAATGCGAGAAATCATATCAAAAAATTTCTTTTTATCATAAAAAATTCATGCAAGTAAAAAATACTTACAATACTGATATTTTTTCTATTCGTTTTTTCAAGTTTTTTAAGGTATTTTCCTATTAAAAATAGTAGCTATTTTTTGATTTTTTTACTTTTTATAGATATAATTTAACTATCATTTATATTATTGGTGAAATCATGGTTGATACAACAGCAGCAAAAAATCATTTACAAAATACACTTTCAGTGTTAGAAAACACAACTACAAGTTGAATTAGGGCACTAGAACAAACAGTCGCACATACTGCTTTTGAACTTTCATCAACATTAAATAATGATGATTTTTTTGTAAGTACAGATACTCTTAATAGCTTAAATAGGATTTTAAACTATATGAATGATACCTCTGCTGCGTGACTTTCCAGGAAACTTGATGCTGAAAAATCTTGACTTGCGTGATGAACACCTGCGGCAATAACAAACGCGTATAATTCACTAACCACCTGAGCTTGACATACAAATATTGATAATAGAAGAAGTGAAATCAGCAGACTTATTTCAGAGGCAAACAAGTTTGAAAAAGATTGTGATCTTGGTAATGTTTCTGATATTATATGAAGAACAACTTGAGCTCCAATTGTTTTAAATTTAGATTGAATGACAACTGTTTGAAACACAGCCGACAGATATGAATTATGTGATAAAAATTGAAAGCCTTTAAGGTTGCGTACAGATTGAACTTGAGATTATTATCTAATAAATATTTGATGAAGAAATGTAAAGTTACGCGGTGTTAGAGTCGTATCTGCATGAGCAAGCAGAAGAATTGAATTTCAAAATGTAAAATTCGATCCATCGGATGTTGATACTTCAAATCCTATTGATTTATCAGTAAATGCTACCTATTGACCAATACCTTGAGCATGAAATTTAAAAGCGGTATTAAATAAACCATTTTCACTCAAACTAAATGACTCTGTAGCTGTAAGACAAGCAGATCGTGAGAATCTTGTTAATGATTTTAACACTGCTTGAGGGGATGTTATTAGAGATCATATTAACAATGTTTTAGGAACACAAAGAAATAAATTACTTAGAGGTGCTATAAATCGTATTGTCAGCAGTTCATGAAGTACCACTTTTTGAACTTTAACCGACGAACAAAAAGAAGATTTCTACAAAAGAATTCTCGATAATGCTTCTCCAATTCCATGATTTCCACCAGTTACCGTATGATGAAGTACCATCAATTGATTAGTTGATAGCATCAATCATTTGGCTGATTTTGATTTATTCAAAACTTGGTTTGCTAATGATGCTAGAGCTTGGAATAAAGATGCCAGAAATACAAAAAGTACTTCAATATATACAACTTATATTCATGACCATTTTAGATGAGAAAGTGAAAACTATTTTAATGAACAGCTTGATAATTCATTAAAACTAAATCCTGATACTGAAAGATACATTAAAGCGCAATTATCAAATTATTTAGTTGAATTTGAATCAAATAAAAGAGATAACCCTACAGCACGTAACAATGTTGAAAATAATTTTGAGACAACAGAAAGTATGAGAATGAGGAAAGATAAGTGAATATGACAATGGTGGAAAGTACGAAAATTTGAGCCAATTCGTAAAAAGGACAACAATTATATGAGATTTTTTTCTTGATCTTCAAAAGAAATAAAAAATCAAAACATTAATCTTTCTTCTTGAACTATTAATTATGATATTAAACTTGATATTAACGAAAGTAATAAACCATCTGTTGAGATTAAAATGAGTGGTAAAGAGCCTATTGTTATTCAATCTTGAGATTACGATCCAGCAACATTAGCACGTAGAATACTTAGAGAACCATCAATCCCTGAAAATAAAGCGAGAGTGCATATGGTATATAATCTTTATAAATGATTCCTCCAACTAGCGAAAGAAAAGAATATAAAACTTGAATACTTTGATAATAGTACATGAGGTTGAACAATGCATGAACTCAATATTAATAGCAAATGAAATATCATTCTAAATAGCGTGAATTACACTTGAGTACCTCCATATACAAGAAGCTCTACAGTTCTTTTTGACGAACAGCTATTCCACAATACTAATCAGTTTAACACTGTAGCACGTAATAATAGTCTTGAAGAATGAATTACAAGTATCGCGACTCACTTTACACAAGCAATGGATCGTCTTCATTCTTCATATCGTAGAAGTATCAAGAGAAGTCTATGAAGAGCATTACAACGTTGAGGGAAGACCGAATTACCAACTTCTTTTTGGAATTCTCCAATTAGAAAACTTATAAATATGAAAAATAATACAAATTTTGATTTTACAACTACTGTATGAGAAGTTAATATAGAACTAAAGAAAAATACATTTACTGTTACCACTCCTAAATCTCCAAAGCCAATTGTTTCAACATCATTATGAAAAATATTAAATAAAAGAGTTAAAGGTAAAAGAATATTTGATTGAGTTGAAAGAGATATTGTTGAAGCGGTTTATAGTAACTTAATCAAAAAAATGAGAGAAAATTCTAAAGTTGCAAGCACTCATTTCTGAGTTTATGATGAAGTTACTGGTCACGTATATGTATTAGATCCTTCATGACATTTCTGACGTATCAATAGAGATGCATTAAATTGAAGGAATATCTTTAATTTCTGATGAGACTGGTGAGTAATTAGTGAAAAAGTATTTAGATGAAAACCTGGTAGACCAGGATATACTTATAATAGATTAAGTGCAACAGAAGAAAAAGAACTACTAAAAAATCCACTTCTAATGCAATGACTTGTAAAAGCAATGAATAGAAGAATGTGAATTGTTGAATCTATTAGAGCACGATTTGATAGAAACTAAAATTGTTTCAATAATATTAAAAGATGCAGCCTTAAAAACTGTATCTTTTTTATTATTCAAATCTTAATGCATCTATTGGTTTTAATTTAGCAGCTTTCCTTGCTGGGAGGATTCAAAATATGATTCCTATTGCAGTTGTTAATCATAAAGCAACTAAAACCACTTCATATGTTATAACTGCCTTAAATTCAAAGTCAGTATTTGCAAAAACTTTATTCAATACTGCCACAATTCAGAAACTTAATCATAATGCTATTAATCATCCTATTACAACAATAATAACAGACTCTACTAAGAATTGTGCTATAATATCACGATCTAATGCTCAAATAGCTTTTCTAATTCATATTTCTCTTGTTCTTTCTGTAACTGAAACAATCATTATATTCATCACTCAAATTCATCCTACTAACAACGAAATTGCTCAAATAGCAAGAAGGAGATAATTCATTATTGCCATTGATGAATTCAGCTGTTCTGTATATTTAGCGAATGAATAGATACTAAATCATGCTTGTTGCTTACTTGGAATATTATATTTTTTCAAAAGAAGATAGGTTATTCTTTTCTGCCACTTTGCATTATCTGCGGTTGGTTCAAGATGAATAGTTAATGATGATATTTCATTATTATGATTTAACCTTTCCCACATTGTAGTGATTGGAAGATACATTGTTGGTCATTCCCATTCACTTGTCTGTTTTAAAAGTCCTACAATAGAGACTTCTTTTCATCACAATTTAACTTTAGTTCATATAATATTATCAATATTAATCTTTTTTGCACTAGACTGTTTATTTTGATTTAACTGTTTTAAGAATCAATAAGAAACAACAGCAACCATCTCTTTATTTTCATAATTTCTTTTTGTAAGCCGAGATCATTTTTCCAATTCAAGTTCCTGTAATTCATAATAAGTTTCAGGAACTCACTGAACATCTGCATAAGTTTGAGTACTTCATACCTTAACCATTGAATCTCATTTTAGCCTTGCTGAATACTGAATTTTTCATTTTAATTCTGGGAAATATTCTTCAATATAATTAACAAGTTTTTCATCAAATGTAACTTTTTTTATATATTTATTTCCTGCTCCTCATTCCTCATCCATCATACTATATCCTCATCATGGAGAAAGCATTATCGTATTTTTCATCATATCTCACATATTCTCCATCATCGTCATTTCTGTTCATTTACCGAATGCCATTAAAACAACAACAGACATCACTCAAATTATGATACCAAGCGTTGATAATCCTGATCTCATTTTATTTGCCATTATTGTTCTCAAAGCATCTGCTATATAGGAAAAGAATCTCATCAAATACTATAAAAATAAAGATTAATTAATTTCTTCTTTTACAAAAACTCAGTCTTTCATATGTACTGTTTTCTGTGCATATGAAGCAACATGAGCATCATGCGTAATTAATAAAATAGTTTTTTTCTGTTCTGCATTTAATCTTGTAAAAAGATCCATTAATTCAACTCATGTCTTAGAATCAAGTGCACCAGTTGGTTCATCAGCTAAAATCAATCAAGCATTTGTTACAAGAGCTCTAGCTATACAAACTCTCTGTTGCTGTCATCAAGAAAGTTGGTTTGGCAATGCTTTTTCTCTTCATTTTAATCCAACTGTTTCTAATGCTGCATAACATCTTTCTTTTGCACTAGATAATGATACTCACATATAAGTTAAAGGAAGAGCTACTTGTTCCCATGCTGAAAGTCTTTTTAAAAGATTATATCATTGGAAAATAAATCATATTGTGTTCCTACGAATAAGAGCTTGTTCATTATTACTTAAATTTTTCACCTCTTTTCAACGAAGGAAATATTGACCAGTTGATGGGACATCCAAGAGTCATATAATATTCATTAATGTTGATTTTCAACATCATGATGGTCACATTATCGCTGTAAAGTCTCAATCTCTTATTGTTAATGATACTCATCTTAGTGCATATACTGGTTCCATATCTTTTCATCAATATGTCTTTGTTATATCTTTTAATACCATAAAATCTTCCATTTTATAATTCTCTAGATATTAAATATTATCGTAATTCCTCTTCATCTGTTATTCATGCATTAGCTATAGCATCATCAGTAATATATAATCCTTTTATTATATCTCAAGCCTTTAATCAGCTTAAAATAACAGTATTAACATCATCAGAGAGTCCTATTTCAACAACTTGATCAACCCATTCTGTTTCAGATTTTTTAAGGCGAACAACTTTTTCTCACCTATCATTATCTACAATAGCTGGATTTGGGACAACAAGTACATCCTTTTCTTCGTTTAGAACAACCTTTATACTTGCACTCATTCATCATAGAATTCTTTCACTTTCATCATGCTTTTGGAATACTACTTTAGCTTTATATGAACCATTAGATCAGAAATCTGAGCCATTTTCTGGCATTGTATCAATTTCTGAGAATATTCCCTCATAAACTTGATCAGGGAATGCATCAAGGTATACTTGAACAGGCATTCATGTATCAACCTTAACAATATCAACTTGATCAATATCAAGATTTACCTCTAAAAGTTCTGGAGTTTCAACATAAATATATTTTTGGTCTGCTGATGAAACATTTGAAGTTTCAATACTATCTCATACCTGCATATCAAGTTTTGTTACAACTCAATCAAAGTTTGCAATTATTTTATATTCATCATATTTCTTCATTAGTGTTGATATTTGAAACTGAGTATTATCAATTTCGTTTCTAATCTCATCTATTTCATCTTGTTGAGCATTTCATTCTTTAGCTTTTGCTAAATCAACTTCTGCATCTTTAATCTTTTTATCTAATTCTGCAGCTTCTAATGCTTGTTGTTGTTTTAAAAGTCAGAGTTCATTATTAGATTTTTGAAGATTAATTTTTAATGTATCTAGTTCTATTGAAAGTTTTTCAACTTTATCAGCAGCATCTTCTACGGTAGTATCAGAGGTTTTAATACTTGCTAAAGTATCTACAGCTGATGTATATTTATCATGATATTGATATCCTTGAGACTCTATTGTTGTTCAGAATGTTTTTGCATATCAATCAATTTCTGATCTCGTTAAACTTCATTCAGATTCAATACTTTCTAAAAACATATCATAATTTGTTCTTCACCATTTTACCATCTCATCTCACAATTCTTTGAATATTCAATAAGCTTGAAGTAGTTCATCCTCTGTTATTTGTCAGAGTGTTTTAGCATTAAACTTTGAATATAAATCATCCAATTTTGATACATAACCATTAATTACCCAGAATTGAGACTTTGAGTTTGATAGAAGAGATTGATCTTTAGCTCATATATACACATTCTCTTTTTCTCATTCATACATTGTCGTCATCTTCATCAATTTATCATAATCATCCAATGTAAGTTTGAGATTTGTTGCACTTTCACGGAAATCTCTAACAAGTTTTTCAATTGAATTATTTCTATCTCTTACATTCTTTCATATTGTTAATTCAGCATGTGTTGCTCAAGCTCTTCACGTAAGAAGCTCAGAATAATCATTTTTAGCTTCTCTAAGATCTTTTTCTTTATCTTTAATTTGTCTTTCTAAATCTTGGATTCATGATTTTTTAGTTTGTAGAGCTAGCAATTGTTCACTTGGTAATGTTTCTTTTTGAAAAACAAGTAAATCATAATTTGTTTGGGCTTTCATAATATCCAAATCTTTATTTGATTTATCAAGAATCTTGTTAAGTTTTAGTTGCTGATTTTTTAAGTTCTTTCTTGTTGTTTCTATTTCTCTATCCAAATCATCTGTTGTAATTGTTGCTA